>LULS01000290.1_pt1 | contig 12199 bp, 29 predicted proteins | sample 728101 | NCBI WGS metagenome assembly LULS01 (sample SAMN03860283, study PRJNA289734) | marine metagenome | biome: seawater column; feature: ocean; material: water; isolation source: Red Sea water column Station 108 - depth 200m | place: Saudi Arabia: Red Sea | collected 2011-10-15 | depth 200 m | reverse complement strand
CTTGTAGTAATGCATTAGGGTGTACAATTAATACAACACAGGGAACACAATGAAAAAGTGGATTATATCATTACTCATAATTATTGCATTATGTGGTATCAGATTTTATGATGTATGGATACTAGATGTATTACGATTAAAGGCACTTGATTCACATCAAAGACAACAACAAACAGAAATAGCAGAAAATGTCGTCACGGTGGAAATTAATAACGAGACATTAAAAAGCTATGGACAATGGCCATGGCCTAGAGATGAATTTGCAAATCTTATTTCAGGACTGTACGAGAAAAAAGCAGGTTTAGTTGTTCTTCCTATTTTATTCGCAGAATCCGATAGATTTGGTAAAGATGAATATTTTACTGAATTTTTACTTACAACTCCCACAATCATAGGACAAGTGCCTGCAAATGTAACAGATGGAAATCCTGTAACTAGGGGTGTTGCATCTGTAGGTGGAACAGGGTGGAAAAACTACCTTTATAGTTATTCTGGTGCTGTAGGCCCTCTTAAAGAGTTTGCAGATGCATCTATTGGTGTAGGAATGTTAATTGTTGCACCAGAGAAAGATGGGGTGGTTCGTAGAGCACCACTTGCAGTCCAAATAGATGGTGAAATATACCCATCTATGTCTATGGAGATATTAAGGGTTGCAACAGGAGATGTAAGTTATCAAATCAAAACTGGGGTTGCTGGTGTAGAAGCATTACGAATACCCAAATACAGTATTATAAAAACAGATCCAAATGGAAACATCTGGTTAGATTTTAAGTGGAGAACAGAAACCTATGCACTACATGAGGAAATACCAGATTTGTCTGGTAAAATTGTTATCGTTTCTCTTACAGCTGCTGGATTAGATGCACCAGTTCCCACACCAGTTGGAGTTATACAAAACCATGATTTAATCGCATCATCAATTGCAACTATGATGTCTGGTAGAAATATCACAAGACCATACTGGACAGATTTAGCAGAACTGGGTGGTTCTTTTCTTCTTGCATTAATTATCACAATAGTTGTATTATTGTTTAGATGGTATTATGGTGCTTTATTATTACCTATTATGTTAGGGGGAACATATTATGGAAGTTACTATCTATTCACAAATTATAGTTATCTGGTAGATTGGAGTTGGCCTGTATTAACAGTATTTGTTGCATGGTCAACATCTGCATTTTTACGATTTATGCAAGAATACAAATTGCGTCAACAAATCAAGAAACAGTTTGAAACTTATTTAGATCCGAAACAAGTAGCAATATTACAAAAAGATCCTAGTAAATTAAAACTTGGTGGTGAAAGAAAAGAAATGAGTTTTCTATTCATGGATATTGTGGGATTTACCCCCATCTCAGAACATTATAAGAATAATGATGATCCAGAGGGATTGTGTGATGTTATTAATGATTATTTGGATAGAATGACAAAAATAGTATTAAAAAATGGTGGAACTGTGGACAAGTATATGGGTGATTGTATTATGGCATTTTGGAACGCACCTTTAGATTGTGAAAATCATGCAGAAATGGCAGTAAAAACTTCTATAGAATGTGCTGAAGAAACTGAGAAGATGAAAACAGAGTTTAAGGAAAAAGGACTACCAGATATCAATATAGGCTCTGGAGTTAACACAGGCGAATGTATAGTCGGTAATATGGGTTCTACTACACGTTTTGATTATTCAGTTATTGGTGATGCAGTTAACTTAGCTGCAAGACTAGAAGCACAAACAAGAAACTATCCAAAATGTACTACACTATTCTCTCAATACACTAAAGACCAACTAAATACTATAGAGTCTGAAGAATTAGATAAAATTACAGTTAAAGGTAAAAAAGAACTAATTACAGTCTATCAACCAAAATAAAGGAAAAAAAGATGAAAACAATGAAAACAAAAACAAAATTATTGATAGGATTTTGCGTAGTAGTATTTCTCGCATTTATGGGAATGCTATGGCACAATGACTATCAAGGAACACATCAAGAAATAGATCCACCTGAGGCGCCTGCCGTTGGTGGAGACATAAAAGGATAAAAAAATGGAAAAGGACAAAGAGTGTTCAAATCCAGAGTGCCATTGTGAAAATTGTACTTGCGATCCATGTGAATGTACAACAGAATAAAGGTAAATAATTATGGTAAAAAGAATGTTTTCTTCTTCTACATACAAAGAACCAAACCCAAAGAAATCATCTTCAAGTGCAAATTCATCTAGAACTAAAACTTCAAGCATGAATAAGCATAAAAGAAGAAGTTATAAAGCATATCGTAGTCAAGGACGATAATAAAGTACTTGACAACTTATCACATATTTGTTATTATAATAGAAAGTGATTCTTTAATAACTAAATGAGGTTAAAATGCGAAATAGATTAATTGCAATACTTATTGTAGTATGCGTTTTGTCACTATTTGTTTTTTGTAGCGTATAACATGAATGAATGGTTACATACAATCCTAGCAGTTTCTTGCATTTATTTTGCATATGCTGTTGGTAAAGCACAACAAAATAAAGAAATTGCGGCTAAAGTTGCAAAGGAAACCTTAGATAGATTAGAAAAGGAAAACTTTGTAAAATATATTATTAATAAAAAAGGCGAAAAAGAATATCAGAGGATAGAATGAAGTGGATAAAAATATTACCCATAGCACTATTATCAACTTGTAATAACACAGCACCAGCTTGCGATTATCAAAGTGAAGAAACAGTAAAATTTCAAGGACATATTGAATCGGTTCGATATATGGATAAAAAGGTTTATCCATACCATGACGATACACGAAAATGTATTGTTGAAATCGAATCACGAATTGAGGGTGAATGGTATCCATCATCTGCTCAATATGTATTTGGGCCAGATATGTCTGAAGATAATGCGTGTGGGTTAGCAGAAAATCGTGCAAAAGTCAAGGTTATGAGAGAAATAATTCCAGAAACTTTGACAAGTGAAAGAAATTTACAGTGTGACTTGACAACTGTGAAGAATTCATGTAAAGTAGTATACATGAATGTAAATATGCCCGTTTTGGGTGAACAAAAAGTTAAACTAACAACTTGTGAGGAATAATGTTTAAAATAATGATAGGAATTTTTATCGGCTGGACGCTGGTAGAATTTGATGCGATTGATCATGCAAAAACCTTTTTTGTAGAAAGTGGTGGTCGTGATATAGTAATTGAAAAGCTAAAGGAGGTCGAAAGTGAATAAAGTTACTACAATAAGTGCAATTGCATTAGCAGTTGGACTAAATGCGTGTGCAAATAAAGATGAAATTGCACTACAGCCAGAAGTGGTTTATAAAACTGAAAAGGTTGCAACACAGATAGATACTATACCAGAATGGTATATGACTATGCCAGAGAGTGATGATACAATATTCTCTAGTGGAACTGCAACAGCACCAGATATGCAACTTGCAGTAGATATTGCGATTATGAACGCAAAAACTACTCTTGCAGATCGTATTAATGGTAAGTTAGATAGTATGACAAAATCATTTGTTGCAAAGATTGGTTCAGATGATTTAGATACAAGTGTTTTAAATGAAATTGAAAAAACATCAAAAAATGTAATTGCATCAGTAGATGTTGCTGGTTATAATATTGGTGAAATGGATATTACTCAAGACGGAGTTCAGTATCGTGCATATGTATTACTTGCATATAACAATGAAGAAGCAACGAAGATTTTAATGAATAGATTAAGAAAAGACAGAATGATTTATTCTAGACTTCGTTCTACTGAAGCTTGGAAAGAACTTGAAAAAGAAGTAGAAAATTCCAAGAAAGAAGATGAAGCACAATCAATGGTTAATATTGAAACTGTTGTAGGTGGTGATGAAAACACTACTAATTAGTTTAATATTAACAATATCTTTAAGTGGTTGTTTTACTAGTGGATTACCAAGTGGAATCGTAAATTATAGTTGTGAACCTAATTGTCAATCAAAAGATTTTTATCTGCCTGGCAAAGGTGTCTGGGCAGAAAATAATCCAATAAATAAAGCAAAAATAGGTGCTGGATTAGGAACTATTGCTGGTATTGTAATGACTCATGGTAGTGGTGATCCATTACTTATATCTGCAGCTGCTGTTGCTGGTTTGGTTGTAGGACACGAAATCGGTGCGACATTTGACAAGATAGATCAAATGTATGCAACTATGTTACTTACACAATCACTTAATAATAATCAAGATATGCAATCAAGCACTTGGAAACACCCTAATAAGAATATTGCTGTAAATGCAATGCCGATTACAAGTGAGGGTGAATGTAGAGAGTTTGTTACATCAGTTCAAGTAGGAAACGAATTACAACAAATGCGTGGAACTGCTTGTTTAATTAATAATGAATGGGAATTGAGAGAATTATATTAATGAAATGGAATAGAAAAAGTTTTAAAAATAATCGTAAACCACAAAGAAAATATAACGAAGAAAGACAACTACAAGGACTAAAGGTTGAAGTTCGTAATAATGATGTCACTAAAGCATTAAGAGTTCTCAAAAAGCGTATGCAAAATGAGGGTATCTTTAATGAATTGAGAGAACGAACTTTCTTTAGAAAAAAAAGTGAAAAACGCAGACTTGCAAAATCAGCAGGTAGAAGAAGATGGTTAAAAAGAGTAGAAAAGATGAAAGAAGTAAGAGGTTATTAATGGCACAATATAAAAGAAAAAAGTTTGGGCCTCCCAAGAGAAAACGCAAACCCATGACCCCAGAACAAAAGTTTGCAGCCGCAGAAAGGTTGCGTCTTGCAAGAGAAGCAAAAGGGGCTGCACAATATAAAAGTGTACACCCATCAGTTATTGCTTTGCCTGATCAAAATCCTCTTTCCTATAAGAATGTAAAGTTATGGATAAAAAGTAATAGAGATAGAGCAAGAGAATATAAAAGAGAAGCAAATAGAAATGTAAAGGGTGCGTTAGCAAAATCTGCTGATTGTGATGGTTATGTAAGACAAATGCAACATTATTTAAAACATGGTGATTGGGTTAGTGATTTTTATGGAGAACACCAAAAAGGAACAATTAGATGGAAGACGATAGCACCAAAGGGAATGTAATAAAAGGGCCATGGAAGAACTTAAAGAAATCTGGTAGGAAAATTCATGTTCCAACTAATACTGAAAAGGTTACAGAAGATTTATAAAGTGAAAAGTTTATTAAAGATATTGGATTTATAAGTGAATGTGTTAAAGCTACATTGTTAAGACAAATGAAGTATAAACACCCTGTTTCTTTTCTTATGGATAAAATTATGTCTATGACAAGAAGGCAACATGACAGTTTAGATAAAAATTATACACAATTTGATTTCAAGGAATTGAGTAAATTATTAGGAGAAAAAGATAATGAAACGAAAAAGGAATAGGCAAGGAAAGTCTTTTAATTCACCTAATACGAATTTGCCTAAATTCAATAAACAAGAACCTCAAGCTTTTTTTCATCAAACATTTAGTCCAACTATAATGGAATGTAAAGTGCCAGAAAGATTTATTAACATAATAAATGAAGTGGGTGATACAGTTTTAAAAGATGATAACTTATCTAAACAATATGATTTTTCAGAGTCGCTTGTTGGTCAAGTTTCTAAAGAAGTAAAAATTCCTGTAAGAGATAAAGAAGATGCTGCTTTTTGTTTGAATATAATGAGAACTGCTTGTCTTGGATATTTAAAACAGATGGTTGAATGGAATAGATCTTATGAATGGAATAAATTATCAAATAATAATAAAAATCCAAAATTAGAAAATATTCATTTAACACAAAGTTGGATAGTAAGCCAGTATAAACATGAATATAATCCATGGCATAAACATACTGGAAATTTCTCTGGGGTTATATATCTTAAAATTCCAGAAAAAATGGAAGACCATTTTCAAGAAGAAATAAAAGACCATTATCCAGCAAGTGGCTTAATTGAATTTCAATATGGTTCATCTCAAGATTTTAGAAGTGATACTTATATGGTTAAACCAAAACGTGGCATGATGTTAGTATTTCCTTCTTGGTTAAAACATTCTGTTTATCCATATTATTGTGAGGGTGAAAGAAGATCAATGAGTTTTAATGCTCATTATATAGTTCCAGAAGAAAAAAATGATAATAATTGATATGAATCAAATCTCATTAGCAAGTCTAATGATGAATATGCATATGAACAAGACAACTGAAGTTGATGAGGATATGGTAAGACATATGATACTAAATTCTGTTCGTATGTATCGTAGTATGTTTAAAGAAAAATATGGTGAAGTGACACTTGCATATGATTCAAGGCATTATTGGAGAAGGGATATCTTTCCACAATATAAGATGAATCGTAAAAAAGGTAGAGAAAAAGACAATTTAGATTGGAATAATATATTTGAAGTTTTAAATAAAATTAAAGCAGAATTTAAAAATAATCTTCCATACAAATTTCTTGAAGTATATGGTGCAGAGGCTGATGATATTATTGGAACATTGTGTAAAAAATATCCAACAGAAAAAATTATGATTATATCTGGTGATAAAGATTTTATACAATTACAACAATATGACAATGTAAGTCAGTATAGTCCAATTACAAAGAAACATATAAATGGACAGAATCCAGATACCTATATAAAAGAACACATACTTAAAGGCGACTCTAGTGATGGTATACCTAATGTATTATCACCAGATCATACATTTACAGATGGATTAAGACAAAGACCTTTAAGTAAGAAAAAGATTGAAGCATGGTCAAAAAGTGAGACTGGTATGAGTAACGAAGTGAAAAGAAACTTTCAAAGAAATCAAAAACTTATTGATTTAGACAATACACCAGAGGAATTAAGAAATAAAATCCTTGCAGATTTTAATGATGCACCATGTGGAGATAGAAGTAAATTATTAAATTACTTCATACACAATAGACTGAAAGAACTAACTGAATCAATAGGAGATTTTTAACATGGCAGGAAGTACTTTATTATTTTCAGAAGTCCTTGACAAAGTTCACAAGGCAAAAACAAAAGGTCAAAAGATTCAAATATTAAGAGAATATAATACGGAGGCACTTCGTATGATTATTAAAGCATCTTTTGACCCCAAAATAGAATGGGCTATGCCAGAAGGGCAAGTTCCATACACACCTAACGATGCACCAGCTGGAACAGAACATTCCGTTCTTGCATTTGAATCCAAAAAGTTATGGCACTTCATAAAAGGTGCTGATAATGCAACACCACAACATAAAAAAGAACAGATGTTTATACAAATGTTGGAAGGCTTGCATCAAAGTGAAGCAGATTTACTTATCGCAGCCAAAGACAAAAAGTTACATCAAATATATAAGGGACTTTCAGAACCAGTGGTTAAGGAAGCATTTGGTTGGAATGATGATTATATTATTCCAGATCCAAGTGATAGACCTTATATTACAACTGGCAGGTCTGCATCTGGATTAGTAGACGGATAGGGAGAAATTAAATGCCTGAAATATTTTATGTGGCAACATTAGTTATGTGTCTTCATGGAGAATGTACAAAATTTGAAAGTGCCCCATATTCTAAAGATATAAGTGCTGAGTTTTGTATGAAAATGTTAGAATATACATTTCAAACACAAGCAGGGCCGCATTATGATAAAATAATAGATTTTTCAAAGGATAGTCCAGAGGATTTAAAAGTAACATATGCTGGTTGTGATATAACAGAGAGAAGACCAGATGATTTTGATGGTAAAGATTGGCGTTTAGAACAAAAAATTGACCCAACACCTTACATAGATAATCCAAATGATTTGCGTTGGCAACAAGAACAAGAAAAGAATATAAAATAGTGATTGAATTGTTACTACTTATTTTATTATTTTAGAAAATACATTTTTTTATTAATATTTTATTACAAAGTATTTGTTGTAAATAAATACTATGGTATATTATTTTATCTTCACAAATAAATTTCTGTAAAGGAGAAATTTTAATGAAATTATTAACTATATTTCTAGCAACATTATTTTTACTTACGGCGTGCAAAGAAAAAGAAGCAGAAGCTGCTAACAATGATTGGAAAAAAACAGAACATAATTACACCATACAACATGGGAATTATGGACTTGACATAAGAACTTATTATCGTTCTGATTATATGCATATCCAACCTTCATATAAACTTGATAAAAAGTGGTATGATGTTACTGCAGCTTTTAGAGTAGCAGAAGATGATGGTGCAAGAGAATATCGTCCTAATTTAACTCACACTCTAATTAAATGGAGTCCAGAAGATACAACCAATGAAGATGGTTCAGTATCTAAATCTGATACGAAGTTTTCATTAGGACATAGAATTGCGTTTAGAAATTATGAAAACGAGTCAACTGATGATTATTGGCGTTATCGTTTAATCGGTAATGTTTCAATTGGTTTAGGTGACAGAATAAGTGTTTGGGGCCAAGTAGAGCCTCGTTGGACATTTGGTCAAGGACAAGAAGATGACACTACAATTGATGATATCAAAAATCAAGTTGGTATAAAAATCAATCTTGATGACAATGTTAACTTTAGTCCATATGTAGAGGTTATTGCAGACCAAGACTTCAAAAAAGAATCTGCAATGATTGGAACTTCATTATCCTTAACATTTTAATAGTTATACCTTTATTCGTATGGCTATTTCATATAGTTGTAGTTGGAATGATGGGTAATGAAATGATTGGTGAAAGTTCTATTGAAGAATATTTTATAATTTTAAGTATTTTTTATATAGTATTTTTTTATAGAAAAATAAGAAAAAGGGGTTGACAAACAACCCCTTTTTTGTTACTATAATAGTATAAGTGATTCGACAATAATAAATGATGAGGTTAACATGAAAGAAGTAAAAAAAGCAACAAATCTTGCAGAGGGCGTTAAAAACTTAATTGCGACTGCAAATGCAGATTATACAGATAGGACAAACCACAATGGATTGTCTTATGATGAACAATCAGATTCAAGTAAAAAAATTTCTGACGAAATGAACAAAAAGTTTATTGAAGGTTGGACTATTTCAGAGGGCTCAAAATACATAAGATTGAGAACTTCTGACTATGGTACTTGGGGTTTTGTTGTTGCAACTGACAACGATAAAATGTTCAAAAAAGGTGATTTGTTAAAACCTGCTGGTTATAACAAACCTGCTAGAAATAAACCTAGAGGAAATGTTTTAGAGGGTGGTTTTCCAGTTAGATGGACTGGCCCACTATATTTAAATTGAGTAATAAATTTAAAATAGGCGATGAAGTCTGGATAACTGATGAACTAGACATAGTTAATAATTGTCTAGGAATTATTGTAGGTATACACAATGAGGGTAATACCATACAAGTGAAAACAGATTCGCCGTCTGGAACTTGGTTATTAAAACCAGAGCAATTAAGTTTAGAAATGCAATATGGAGCGCCAGTATGAAAAAAATAGGTAAAATATTAATAGATGCAATTACATTAGGTGTATGTTGGTTTATGATTATATTCGTTTTTTGTGCGTTTATAGGGTAATAATAATTGATGAGATTGGTTCGTGTAGCACCTCTCAAACCTCATCATCACAAAGAAGCTACACGAATCACTTCCCAGCCGATTCGGCAATTTAAAAAAGTGATGAAATTATATGATGTGTAAGTTATTGAATCAAAAGGGAAATTTAGGGGGGTTGACAAGGCCCCCCTATTTTGTTATAATAAAGTATATTCAATGATGAGGAAAGAAATAAAAAAATGAACGCATATGATAAAAAAATTGATATTTTAGAAGAATTAGATAAAATGAATGGTTTGTATATGGATTTAGTTCAAAAATATTTGAAATTACAAAGTGAATTAGAAGAAACTAAAAAAGAAGCTGCTGATTGGTCAGCAATGGCTAGTAGAAATGCTGGTGGAAGATAATAATAATAACAATAACAATGATGAGGTTAATATGAATATTTTAGAAAATATAACAGATGGTATAGGTGTTTCTGTATCATACAAAGATGGTTCTGTGTGGACTAAATGGTTTACACTTGACAAAATTAAAACTGCTGAAAACTATTTCAACAGAATGAAATACAAAACAGTTGATGTTATAAAAGTTGATTCAGTAATTAAAAGAATAATTTTTTAAGAGAGGTTAATATGAAAAAAACTATTACAGTAAGTGAATTATTAAAAAAAGCAGAAGATGCTGGTATGAAAGCTGGTTTAGAAGTTAGTCCAAATCCTATGTTTGTGAAGAACGAAAAAACTGGTCAAACATATAATGTTGCAGAAGGTATGTGTGGATTTGCGTGGGTCAACATATCGCCTGCAAGAGGTAAGTTTGTGAACTATCTAAAGAAGTTAGGTAAAGGCCATAAGTCTTATTATGGTGGATATGACTATTGGGTTGGTTCTTTGGAACTAGGTCAGTCAATAACCAGAAAAGAGGCCTATGCAAATGCATTTGCAAAAGTTCTTCAAGAGTGGGGAATTAAGGCGTATGCAATGAGTAGATTAGATTAATTTAAATAGAGAGGTAAAAATGGAATTAAATGATATTATAAATGATGTAATTAGTGATTACGATATGGGCAAAGATTGTGCTTGTATTGCTTCAACATATTCTTGGGTATCAGTCCAAGATGTAAAAGATATTCTAATTAATGCTGGTTACAATGAAGAAGATTTGAGAGTGTAATATGATAAACTTAAAATATTCCAAAGATGTAATTGATGATTACAAAAAACTTAGTGATGGTAGAAAATCTTATATCAAAAAGAGAGTTAAAAAATTAGATGTTACTGTATCAGATTATTTAATGTCAAAATATATGGGAGTTAATAATAACAATAATGATGAGGAAAAAAATGTATAATAATGAATTAAAAAATAAAGCCATGAATGAGTATTGGGAATACCAAGCTGTCATGGCTGGTCAAAGTCTAAAAGATGAAGATGAGGTTCAAAGTAATTTTGATAAAATTGCAACCGAATTAGGAATGAACTCAGAAGATTTATGGACAGAATGTGAAAATAACCATGAAGGTATGTTGGGAATATGACTAAAGAACAATTAAAAAGACAAACACCATATAAGACTACCGATTGGTATATAAAATGGTTTGCAAGTATAACTTTGTTATTAGGTATGATGTTTACTGCAAATCAAGTATATCCATTAAATATTATTTTTCATTTAGTAGGTCTTATAGGTTGGTTGATTGTATCATTGATGTGGAATGATAGAGCTCTTATTATTATCAATGCAGTAGGTATTGCAATCATGGCTAATGGATTACTTGGTTACTTTATGGGAGAATAAAATGTCAGCTGAAGACCAAAAATATATTCTAATAGATTTACATAAAGAAATTGTAGGAATATTAAAAAGAATTGATTTAAAGTTAGAATTTCTTTGTTCTAAAGATAAGAACGATTATACTTCTTTTGATATGTGGAAACAATGTAAAGAAGAAGAAGATTTAGATAATGCGGCTTTAAGTGAACAGCTAACAAACTATGCAGATAAAGATGAATATAGTTGAAGTTGCTGGTGAAAATGATACAAGTTGATTCAAAAATATTTTTAGAAAGGTGTATTGATATATTAAAAGAATATAATAGTCATTCTTCATCACATAAAAATTTAGAAAGAAACTTGTTTATATGGACTGACTCAACATATGATAGATTATCAATTGAGGAAATTTCAAAAAAATATAATCTTGCTTCTCTTACAATTGTAAATATACTTAGACATATGAAAATTAGATTAATACCATTAATTAGAAAAGATTGTGATAAAGATGAATATCGTTGAAGTTATAGGGGGCACTAAAAAACAACGACTTCTAACAGAAAAGGTCGTTGTTTTTTGTATAAAAGAAATGATGCCACGAATGAGAACTTTAGATATTACAGTAGAATTAAAATCAAAATTAGATGGCGATGTTGATGGATATTGTTGGGAAGGTGAAAACAACAGAGAACATTTTATTGAGATATGCAAAAAATTAAAAGGTGATGATTTTACCACAGCAGTAATGCATGAAATGGTTCATGTGAAACAGCAAGCTCGTGGCGAGATGAAACCCATGTTGCCACATTCATTCATTACTGATAATGAACCCATGATGACTACAATGGAAGATGAAGCATATGAAAAACAAGAAATATTATTAGAGAGGTGGAAGTATGATAATTGAAACACTAATTGCTGGTATG
>LULS01000367.1_pt1 | contig 12264 bp, 23 predicted proteins | sample 728101 | NCBI WGS metagenome assembly LULS01 (sample SAMN03860283, study PRJNA289734) | marine metagenome | biome: seawater column; feature: ocean; material: water; isolation source: Red Sea water column Station 108 - depth 200m | place: Saudi Arabia: Red Sea | collected 2011-10-15 | depth 200 m | reverse complement strand
CTTATAATAGTTAGATAATTATATCTAACAGCAGATGTTAACTATGTACATCTGACCTCCTTCGGGTGGGTAGGTTTGTTCATTTTTCTCCTACCCACTTTTTTATAGAGTAGCTGTATGGAATTTATTTTATTAGCTTGGTTGAATATGAATTCTTATTATGTAGATACATACTCAAATGTAAATGAGTGTATTAGTAAGGCAGAAATATTATTTAAAGATAGGTCGGAATATATGTGCATCCCAAAAAATAATATGAATGAACAAAGAATTGTAAAAGGAGTATTTCATAAAGATTTATTAAAAGAGAAAAAATGAAAATATTTATTGTAGCAGGTATGGTTTTATTTTTAACAGGTTGTACTAGTCCGGTTAATGTTGTATCGTTATGTTCTAATCTTGTTACTTATGGTGTCACCGGTAAAACAAATTCTGATATTGCTGTTTCAGTATTAGTAGGTCAAGATTGTAAACTTGTAAGAATCTTACAGGAAAATGAAAAGGTATGTAAAGTAGAATGACAATAAAATTAAAAAGAATAAGCGATACTATTGCAAAAGCATATGACATCAATCCAAAATTTGCAGAAGATATGAATCGTTATCTTGAACAATATGCAGAATATTATTTTAAAATTTTTGTAAAAGAATGGATAAAAAACAAAAAATAGTGGTGCCACATAGACGACATTTTTTAGAGACACTTGCTGATATAGGTAGTGGATATGTTATTGCAGTTGTTATGCAAATATTAATTTTTCCATTATTCGGAATTGAAACATCATATTTTAATATGTTTATAATTGGTGCTATTTTTATGAGTGTGTCAATGTTAAGAAGTTGGTTGTGGAGAAGATTTTTTCATATCAGATATTATAGAGATGAAAAAATTGATTTATGAAGTGGCAAAAAAAGGGGAAAGGAAGGAGAAAGAGAGGTAGTAAATGGAGGAAGGCACAAAGGAGAATGAGAAGGAGAAAAAAATAAATGAAACCAAATGAATTTGTAGAAACATTAAGTTTAAAAAATCAAGAAGTCTATCGTGGAGATTGTCCTGCCTGTGGTAACAAAAATACATTTTCTGTAAAAAATATGGGTGATGCTATTTTATACAATTGCTTTCACGCAGATTGCGAAGTAAAGGGAAAAGTAAAAAGTGAAATATCAAAAAGCTCTTTTAATGGTGATAAAAAAATTTGGAATACTAATTCTAGTTTTGCAATCCCTAATCATTTTGCAGAATTTACTCGTAGTGATTCTGCAGTAAAATATTTGAAAAAATATAATTGTATGGATGCTATTGACAAAAAAAAAGTATCAATAATGTATGATATAAAACAGAACAGGGTTGTCTTTTTAATAAAAGATTATGCTGACAAAATTATTGATGCTATTGGAAGGTCGCTTGACAAAAATTCAAAAGTAAAATGGTTGAGATATGGTAAATCAAAAAATCCGTTTATTGTAGATGGTGAGATTGACAAAAATGTGGTTGTAATAGTTGAGGATTGTGCAAGTGCTTGTGCAGTTTCGTGTGGGTTTTCTGGATTAGCATTATTAGGAACTACTTTGACAAATTCAACACTATCAGTTATTAGAAATAAATGGTCTCGTGCTATTGTTTGTCTTGACAAAGATGCTACTGATAAAGCATTAAAAATGTCCGATAGATTAAATTTTTATTTACAAACTGATATAAAGATGTTAGAAAGAGATTTGAAATGTGAAGATAAAGATACGATTTATAGGATGTTTGAATTGAGTAAAGTATGTTCGACAACATATGAAGGTGCAGGGGATTTATGATGCCATATTACACTTATCTTTGTAAGAAATGTAAAAAAAAATTTGAATTTATTCATAATTATGGTCAATGGAAAAAAAGTTGTAAGTGTGGGGGTATATTGGTTAGACAGCTATCTGCACCTAGAGTTGCTAGAATGACAAATCCTGCAATGGGTAGGTTCTGCCCGGAAACACAATTTAGAGATTGGTGTAAAGAACCATTAACACCGGAAAAAGAAATACAAGGTAAGCAGGGTTTTAAACTAAAACCAAAGAAAAGGAAAGAACTTATATGATACAGAAACAAATATTAGCCTTATGTTTATATAGTGAGTTTTGGAAAGATGCAAAACGAATACTCAATGTTAAAATGTTTCCAAAAGAATTGAATAGTATATTTACTGCTATATCTGATGCTCATAAAAAATATGAAACTACTTTTAATGTTATGGAATTGCTGTTGGTTCATCGTGATAAATTTCCAGCTTTACCACCAACAACAAGAGATGAAATTGAAGATGTAATAAAAGATTTAGGAGTTGTAAAAATACCAAATGTAAAATTAGCAAAAGATGTTCTTTATAATTTTTGGAAAAGAGATAAAGCTAGGGAATTAGGAGAAAAAGCTGTTGAAATTTATAAAGGTAAGACTAATATAACATTTGGTGATTTACAAAAAATTATTGATGATGCAACTAATAAAGAAAAAATTGAGGGAGGTGCTACATATACTATTGTTAATGAAGATATTGAGGAATTATTAAAAGAAGCTATGACAGATACAGAATTCAAATTTAATTTAGATCCTTTGTCCTCAAACATTGATGGATTATCTCGTGGGCATTTTGGAATTATTCTCGCAAGACCGGAACTTGGAAAGACAACATTTGCTTGTCATCTAACACAGGAATATATTAAACAAAAAAAGAAGGTTGTTTATTGGGCAAATGAAGAACCAGCTGTTAGAATAAAATTAAGAATTTTACAAAGTTATTTTGAACGAGAAAAGCAGGAAATGATAGAAGATATAAAAGTCTGTAAAAAAATTTATCATAAAATAATAAAACCGTATCTTACTGTTCACGATTGTGTGGGGACTGACATTTCTGAAGTTATGGAACACGCAGAATTAAACAAACCGGATGTAATATTTATTGATCAGTTAGACAAAATAAAAATTGCCGGTTCATATGATAGGGGTGATGAAAAATTAAAAGCTTTATATGTGCAAGCTAGAGAAATTTGTAAGAAAGCAAATTGTCTAGTGTGGGCAGTTTCACAAGCTAGTTATAATGGTGAGAATAGGCAGCTAATAACATATGCTATGCTTGACAATTCTAGAACAGGAAAAGCTGGTGAAGCTGATTTTATAATTGGAATTGGTAAACCTTCAGAAATAGATACTGATGGAACTAGAATATTAAATGTCAGTAAAAATAAAGTTAATGGGTGGCATGGCTATGTTTCCTGTAAAATGGATTGTATAAAAGGAAGGTTTGATCCGTAATGTTTATGGTGCTTGATGTAGAAACAACATTTAAAGAAGTCAATGGCAAAACTGATCCTAGTCCTTTTGTAGAAGGAAATAAATTGGTATCTATTGGATTACAAAAATTTAGAACAGATATAAATCCTGTAGAGTATTATAAGTTTTCTCACGAGAGTGGTGACGAGAGTGAAAAATCTCACAAAATAATAAACAGCTATTTGAAAGAAACAAAATTATTGATTGGGCATAACATCAAGTTTGATTTGCAATGGCTACTAGAATGTGGTTTTGCATATGATGGGGCAGTCTATGACACAATGGTTGTTGAATATTTAATGGCTGGTGGGATAAAATGTGATTTGACATTAGATGGCTGTTGCAGAAGACGAGAGATAAAGAGACCGGAAAAAGATTTAGTAAGTGACTATATGAACAAAGGAATAGATTTTCATAGCATCCCTTGGGGTATTGTGAAAAAATATGGTATTGCAGATATAGAGGCTACTAAATCCTTATCTGATTATCAGGTAGGGTTATTAAAAACATCTTATAAGGAGTTCTTGTAATGAGACCAATATATGAAACTGCAAAAGACAGAAAGATAGAACAGGCAATTATTAATGAATTATCTGATGCTTGGAAAATCTTTTATCAAAAATTACCGATTAAGCATAGACTTGATTTTGCATTATTAGACGATAGACGAAATGTTACTTCTTGGGCGGAAGTTAAACGAAGGGATAACGATTCAACTACATATGACACATATATGTTAAGTTTAGATAAATATATGAGTGGTATGAAATTGTTTAAACTAACAGGTTTACCATTTTATTTGGTGGTAAAATTTAGTGATGGTTTGTATTATTGTGAAGTAAGTTTGTTAAGCTACGCACAATTAACTATATCATTTGGTGGTAGAACTGACAGGGCGGATGCACAAGATGTTGAACCGTGTGTTTTTTTTGATACTAATCTTTTTAAAAAAGTTGTAAGTAAGGAATGACATTGATACCTACTTGTAAATTATCTCTTGAAGTCACAAGAGTGCTGACAGATATTGAATTAGCAGGGTTGAAGGTTAATAGAGATACTTTACAGAAAATTAAAGAAGATTATACCAAAGAATATAATCAGTTAGAAAATGATTTGTTGTTAATTGGTAAAGAGGTTATGGGTGATACTCCATTTAATCTTAATAGTGCAGATGACAGGTCGGTCATTGTTTATTCTAGAAAAGTTAAGGATAAAAAATTATGGAAAGGTTATTTTAATTTAGGTTTTGAAATGAGAGGCAATACTAGAAAAGCAAAGAGACGAATAATTCTCACAGATAATCAATTCAAACGAAGTGTAAAAAGTATGACACAGGTTCAAGCAATTACTATTGCACACAGATGTAATGAATGTAAAGGAACAGGTAGAGTTGCTAAAAAAAGAAAAGATGGAACTTATGGAACAGCAAGATATATATGTAAGAATTGTGATGGTAAAGGAATTTATTATGAAGCAACAAGAAAAGTTGCCGGTTTAAAGATAGGACCTCGTTCTGTATATGATGTATCTGTAAATGGTTTTAGAACAGATAGTGAAACTTTAAAAGAATTAACTTTAACTTGTAGTGATAAGGCAAAAGAATTTATAAAAAAATATATTAAGTATTCTGCTATAAAAACATATCTAAAAACTTTTGTTGAGGGTATAGAAAAATCATTAAATAAAAAAGATTTTATTCATCCACAATTTATGCAATGTATTACTGCTACAGGAAGGTTATCATCTCGTAGTCCAAACTTTCAAAATATGCCACGAGGTGTAACTTTTCCTGTTCGCAAAGCTATAGTAAGTCGCTTTCAAAATGGGTTGATATTAGAGGGTGATTATTCCCAATTAGAATTTAGAGTTGCAGGATTTTTAAGTAAGGATAAACAGGTGTATGATGATGTTGATAATAATGTTGATGTCCATAGTTATACTGCAGAAGTTATGGGTATTTCTAGACAAGATGCAAAAGCTCATACATTCAAACCTTTATATGGTGGAACACAGGGAACAGAAAAACAAAGAGAATACTATGGAAAGTTTAAAACTAAATATTCCGGTGTTGCTGAATGGCATAAGCAATTACAAGAAGAAGCCATCGCATACAAACGAATAAGATTACCTAGTGGTAGAGTCTATAAATTTCCATATGTTGAAAGAACTAGATATGGAACTGCATCCCACGCAACTTCTATAAAAAATTATCCGGTGCAGGGATTTGCAACTGCTGACCTTTTACCAATAGCACTTGTTAGGACACACAAAGCTATAAAAACATTAGGGTTGAAATCTATGATTATAAATACCGTTCATGATAGCATTATTATTGATGTTCATCCGGATGAGAAAAAAGCTTGTATAATTGCACTTCAGCAAGGTATGTATTCACTAGTTCAAGAGTGTAAAAATAGATATAACATAGAGTATGATATGCCAATAGGAACAGAATTGAAGATTGGTGAGGATTGGTTAAATTTAAAAGAAATAGTTTGACAATATCCTGTAGATAACCTATATTTTAATTATGATTGATAATAATGGTTCCGCTTTGCCTGCGGACTTAAGTAAGGTTTCAACAGCAGATTTGATGAAAATTACAGGGCAAGTTGATAGTGGTTCTGAAGATAGTGGTTTACCTAGACTATCGATAAACCACGCATCTGAAGATGATGAAGGTAATTCTTTACCTAGAGGATATTATGCAATTAAAAATCCTAAAACAGGTGAAGTTGTTTTTGCCGAACAAGCATCTTTCAGACCATTTATTAGGTTATTTATGTATAGTGCTTGGGATAATGAAGCTGAAGCTTTTGGTTCTCAAACTGTACATGTTAAGGGTGTGTCTTTTATTCCTGTTAGTAACTTTATTCGCAGTTTGAATAAACAAAAAAAACCTATGTGGGAAACTGTTATGCGACTAACTACCACCAAGAATAAAAAAGGTGCTAACACTTTTTATGGGGCTATTGTTCAACACGAAGGAAATGCTCAATTTACTGCTGACGATAAAGCATTAATGGAGTTTTTCTTCAAAGGTATAAAGGGCTTTAATGACTCTATACTTAAAAAATATAGGGATGTTATAAAGTCTACTACTAAAGGTGTTGATAAAAGTTTAGGAGATAGTCTCGAGGGTGAATTGGCTACTAGTTAGAATACAATCCTACTTATTAGGAGCAAGCAGGGGGGAGAGTAAAATCTCTCCCGAGCTTGTTAAAGAATTTCAAGAACTTTGTGGTAAAGCATTAGACCGCCAATTCAATCAAAAGAGAGATGATTGGCGACTCCGAATGTCAGAAGTTGGTAAACCACTTTGTCAGCAAAAATTAAAGAAAAATGGGGTAGAGCAAGAGTATGAATATAATGCTATTATGCGGTTTATTATTGGTGATTTAATAGAAGCATTAGCTATTGTTATTATGAAAGCTGCAGGTCTGAAGATACAGGAATTTCAAAAAGAAGTAAGTATGAAAATAGCAAATATTAATTTGCAGGGAACATATGATGTAAAAGTTGAAGATAAAATTTATGATGTAAAAACTGCCAGTCCATACGCATTTGATTCTAAATTTGGTGAGTGGGGTGGATATAACAAGGTAAAAGAAGATGATATATTTGGGTATATTGCTCAAGGGTATTCATATTCACATGCAGGTAAATCAAAATTCGGTGGGTGGATTGCTATAAATAAAGCAACAGGAGAATGGGCTATATGTGAAGCACCGGAAGAACAAGACCACGAAAAACTAAAAGCATTACAAATTGTAAAACATAATATAGAAAGTATTGATACAGAATTTAAGAAAGAATTTGATGACTATGCTGAAACATACAAACCTACATCTGGTCCATATAAGGGGGTAAAAAAAGAAAGTGGAAATAGGATTATGACCTATCCTTGTACTTTCTGTGGATATAAAAATCATTGTTGGGAAGATGCAGTTCTTGCTCCCAAAGTTACAAGCAGAGCAAAAAATCCTCCCTATATTTGGTATACAAAACTAAAAACTAGGGAAATAAAATAATGCCTGTTTTACTGCAAAGTAGTATTAATCAACACGACATATCAATAAATCAAGACACTATCTATGTCTACCTTGATAATGAACAGAAAAAGAGTGGTAGTGATTATGCTATATTAATGAGAAACTATTCCAATACCGTAGGTCTAGTGGTAAAAGAGAAACCATCTAATGCACAAAAAAGCTATTGGTCTGATGGAATATTTCCTAGTAAAAAAGAAATACTTGATGAAGGATTACAGAAGATACATAGACATTTGAGAAAAGGGGGGATTGTTGTACTGACCTGTGATTGGTCAGATGATGAAAACCTAGAGAAGTATTCATATAAAACCTATGATTATTTATTAGAATCTATAGGGGAACTTAGAACGAGGTATAGTAAAACCATTGATTCATAGCCATAAATTTAGATCCAATTTTGAATTAGGTGTTATGACAGCTGTTACTAAATATGGTGTAAAAGTTGAGTATGAAACACAGAAAATACAATATGTTTTGCCTCCTAAAACTTATACACCGGATTTCTATTTTCCAGAATATAATTTACATGTAGAGTGCAAGGGGTTTTTAAAGATGGTAGATCGTAAAAAACATTTATTGATTAAGGAACAGCATCCCGAATTGGATATTAGGTTTGTATTTGGCAGGGCAACTAATAAACTTTCTCCAAAAAGTAAAACAACATATGGAGGTTGGTGCAAAAAGAATGGATTCATATATGCAGAAAAATTTATACCAAAGGAGTGGTTCAATGAGAAAAAAATATGATAGAGTAAACTTAAAAAAAGATGCCGCAAAACTGTTGGGTTTAAAAAATGCAGCCTGTGGTATTATATTAGAGGCTCAAAGTGATGAGACATTTGCAATCAAGGCATTTGAAAGCCCTAAAGTATCACGAAAAAAAGCAGTACAAAATCGTGTCCCTACAAAAAAAGATGTAGAGAAATTGATGAAAACAATGCAACCTAATATGCATCTGATGCATCTACAAAGGGGGTTAATCTATTTGTTGTTAAAACATATGGATGTTATATATGAGGCTGCAGATAAAGCTGTAGTGGAAAATTTTAGAGAAATTGAAGAAATGCTGAATACTCCTAAAAATAAAAAGGTAAAAGAAAAAAATAAAAATATAATATATGTTAATTTTGATAAGGACACAATACATTGACCACGCATTTAGTTATACCTGATGCTCATTGCATACCTAGTATTTCAAATGAAAGATTCATTTGGTTGGGGAAACTTGTAGCTGACATACAGCCAGATATTCTTATTGATATTGGGGATTGGTGTGATATGGAAAGTTTGTGTTTTTATGATAAGGGTAAGATTCAGTTTGAAGGTAGGAGATACCAAAAAGATGTTACATGTGCACTTGATGCAAAGGAAAAATTTGAAAATGAGATTGCTAAAGTAAGCAAATATAAGCCCACAAAAATTGCTATTATGGGGAACCACGAACAAAGAATAGAAAGAGTTGCAGAAGAAACACCGGAATTAAAAGGTGTTCTTGATGTAGAAGATTTGGGATATTTGAAATATGGATGGAAATTGATACCCTACTTGACACCATATAACATAGATGGTATTCTATATGCACACTACTTTTCTACAGGTATTATGGGAAAAGCAATGTCAGGTGAAAATGTAGGTGCCCGTTTAATTAAAAGCACATTTCAAAGTTGTACAATGGGTCACAGTCATAGACTCGATATTGCTACACGAACTAGAAAAGATGGAACAAGATTATGGGGATTGGTATGTGGATGTTTTTTTGAACATTATTTGAAATATGCACAGACTGATAATAATGCTTGGTGGAGGGGGGTAATTTTAAAACGAGATGTTAAAAAAGGAAATTATAATCCTACTTTTATAAGTCTCGATGTTATTAAAAAGAGGTATAAATGAAAAAAGATAAAAAAGACGGGAAATTTGATCCTATAAATAAACCAAAACACTACAATCAAGGTGGTGTTGAGGTATATGATTTTATAAAAAGTAATAAGTTTGGCTACGCACAGGGTAATGTAGTAAAATATGTCAGTCGCTATAGATACAAGGGGACACCCATACAAGACCTGTTAAAAGCTAGGTGGTATCTCAATAAATTAATTGAAGAAACTACACTTGAATTAGCTAACTTGAAAAAAGCTAGAGATGCAGAAGCAGAAGGTAAGGAAAAAGATGACAAAGGAAAATAATCCGAAATATCAGCAAATAGGTGGGATGATTCAAGCATCTTTACTGCAGGGTAGAGAATTTCATAGGAATATGCTACGAGAAATGGCTACATCTATAGCTACAGGGATGACTAGTGGAAATACTCATCAAAATTTATCTCCAGAAATGATAGCGGAAGATTCTGTAAAAATATCAAAAGAAATATGTAGATTACTTAATTTTGATAATCTTGATGATAAGGCTTTTGAAACAGAAACTGCTGCTTTATTATTAGGTGATAAAAAAAAATAATGGAAAATATCTGTTATAGAAAACTATCCATAATACAGACAATTAGGATAGAGGAAAGACGAGTTCGTGTTCATGTCTGTTTTGATATACACCCTGTAAAATGGATGAAAAAAGAACCGAACTGTATACTTAGAATAAAAATTCATTCAGGAGGCAAGGCAACACATTCAGATCATATGTACGAAGATGAGTCAAATTTATTAACTTCAACTCTCAAGTACTCAAATGATCACATAAAGACCTTAAAGGACTTATATAAGGAAGTTCCTAGAAATAGGAGGAATGGCAAACCAGTAACTATACTGGGTGCTATTTGTAAACTTTTAATAAATGATTATTTTTTAGAGAAACCATATGTACAACAAGCACGAAGCGACTATAGCTTCGATCAACTTCAAACTCAATTCTTATGGACAGATTATCACAGAAGTCAAATCAGTTAACGATAAAGATTTAAAGGAAGTTTTGGATAAATGGAATACATCCTATGAGAACACCCACCAGCTTTGCTCATTTGTAAAATGGGCTAAAGCTTATATGGATATGTTCTCAAAAGATGCAAAGAATATGCTAGGCTAAAGCACAAGCATATGAATTAATTTCTAATCCAACGCTTACTTCTTTAACCGTAGGTAAATACCAAGTCATATATAACTCCATTAATAAAAATTATTAATAATAGTTGTATTATAACGCAGTGTGTTAACTTGTAAAGTGATTCCTTCTATTGACAGAGTTCTAATTTCTCTGATAATTTGAGTTGTTCGATCATCCAGATATCTACAAGAGGATCTTGTAAATTTTCTATCTTGTTAATGACCTCTTCAGGTGGGTGGGGATAACTAGGGCAGTAATTACTTACCTGATTTCTCACGCAACTTGTCGTAAGCATTGCGAGCAGAAATAATCCTAGCATCAATTTTATCGGCTTCTTTATGTTTTTCATTGTCTAATTCCGCTTGTTTTAATAGTTGGTCCTTCTTGCCTTCGTTTTTAGCAATATACCACATCATTAGTGGTTGAACTATTTTAAGTATAAAACTAAATATAAATTTACTTATCATTGTTTTTGTCAAAATGGTTAGAAATACGGATATAAATTTCGAAAAATAACCACGTAAATATGAGAAACCATATATGATGGGTTTTTATGCAAAAAATCACGTTTTCGGTATCTAGGCAGTCATTCATTTCAATTTTCCTCAATATAAGCCTCGTGGAGAGCAAATTTGACCCTTAGGCATACAAATGCCTATGAATTATAACTTTGCTCTCCACGGGCTAAAAATCCTTCGTAATAGCGATTTCGGTGTTTTTGAGCTATATTAGTCGTTATTTTTAGCTTTACCGAAATTCGCACCTGCAAAGTTCACAATTTTCCATACCCAATCGATGATTTTGTCGTCAGATTTGTTAGGTGTGATTGTAGCAATTACTGCTGCACCACCAACAATCTTTAAGAGTGCATCGAGTAGCTGTGGAAGTTGTGGTAACTGTGCTAATACCCATTCTACCATATTAAGCTCCTTTTATCATTTTAAAAATTATGGTGATTATCCAACCTGCTAATGCACCAAAGATTAGTATTACTCCAAATGCACCCTTCCATCGGTTGGCGGTGGCATTTAAACTGTTAACATCTTTATTAAGATGTGAAACGTTTCGTTTTATGTCGTTCAACTTTGTTTGTATTGTTGCAATCTGTGCGGAAATATGTCTGAGTTCTTTTTCGTTCATCGTAAATTAATTATCTTTCCTCAAAATATCGTATTTTATTGCCATCAACTTCAGTCGTTTTTATTGCCATATCAGCTCGCTTAAAATGGCTATGATATAAGATTTTATTGAAACGTTAGTTGATAATTATCACTAGAAATTTTTTACTTTACAAGTTATTAGCCATATGATACTAATTTAGGCATGAATATGGTTTTTCTTTATTTGGCGTCAGGTGTTGTTGCAGGATTTTTAGGTACTGTTTTCCTTGTATCACTTTTTTATAATCCTGAAAGTCTGTTTATGCGGCCCTAGTTTTAACTCAAAATTATAATTCTTTAGCAACCATTGGTAAAAAGGCACCAGCATCAGATACAATTCCTAATGCTTGCCAGGTACCACGATCCATCAATTTTGTAACTGTTGGCTGATTTATGTCGACGACAATTACTTTGACATTAGCAGGAAGCATGTTTCCTGTTGCAATTGAATGCAACATAGTTGCAACCATTATGACCATTGAGGCTCCTTTCAGAATTTCCTTGTATTTTTTTTGAGCTGATGCAACATCGATAATTACATCAGGCAAAGGTCCATCATCACGTAGAGATCCAGCTAAAACAAAAGGTATTTTCTTTTTTACACATTCGTACATTATTCCACTTGTTAATTTTTTTGATTTTACCATTTTTTCGATAGAGCCAGCTTTAAAGACAGCATTAATTGCTTC
>LULS01000336.1_pt1 | contig 12340 bp, 16 predicted proteins | sample 728101 | NCBI WGS metagenome assembly LULS01 (sample SAMN03860283, study PRJNA289734) | marine metagenome | biome: seawater column; feature: ocean; material: water; isolation source: Red Sea water column Station 108 - depth 200m | place: Saudi Arabia: Red Sea | collected 2011-10-15 | depth 200 m | reverse complement strand
GTGAATGGCAGACAATGTCTGATAATTTCTTCTGTCAGTTTTTCTACTTTTGCTACAACAGTTGAACTTTTACCTTGTGTTGTTTCTTCTTCTTTAAGCAATCCGGGAGCAATTGTCAGGAAAAAAAGCTGATCTGCTCCAATCAATGTTGCAAGGTAAACAGCAAGCAAATCATTGTCGCCAAAGTTGATATCCAATTCTTCTGTTGCAACAACATCGTTTTCATTTACTATTGGAACTATTTTGTATTTGAGCAGATTTTCTAAAGTATTTCTGATGTTCAAGTAAGATTTGCGAAGACCAAAATCTCCTCGCGTTAACAATATTTGACCCACAGTCGTTTTATGCTTCCTGAATGAATCCGCGTAGATTTGAATCAATTTAGCTTGTCCAATTGAAGCAAGAATTTGATGTGAGGCAATTGTGTTACTCGATTCATCTACAGAAAACAACTCTCTCCCTGCGCCCACAGATCCTGAACTTACCAGCAGTACCTCGTGTCCATGGCTTCGGATCCTGGCAATTTGAGCAGTTAGCTTACTGATCAGCTTATAATCCAGCTTGCCATTGGTCTGATGCAGAACATTTGTTCCAATTTTTATGACGATACGTTTTATAGACACTCTTTAAACCTTTTGTAACATTACAGTACAATTCGGTGTGATCCTCAACATAGACTGTTTTTTTGTATTTAGTATGTCAAATATTATTGAATGATTAATTTTTTACAAATTTGCTTGAGATTCATTAGCTTTGAAATGGTCTCTTTGATTTATTGCACTTTGACGCAAAGATAATCTTTGGAAAAGAGCATGAGAAAACAAAAGTATGCCAAATGCCCCAAAATAATGGCGAATAGGTTCAAAATAGAAAAGCAGGAAACTTGATCCGAATAAAAATAAAAGTATTTTGTTGCAAACAGAGCAGCCAAATCCGATAAAGCCTAACACACCACCGAACCCTGCTTTTTTAATTGCACAAATTGGTAGACGAACTCCAAAGAACAGACCTATCAAAATGGATTCCAAACTGAGAATAATATAATCCCATACATTTACTTCAGTCATGCGGAAAAAATAAGAATTGTCCCAAAGCGCGGTAGTTGTCCCTAAAAGTATAAATGCTGCCGTAGCGATGATCAAAGAATACATCCATTCCATTAAGCTGATTATTCTTAATATTTTCATGATCTGCCATTACTTGTTTGATGTTTTCTGCTTCCAGTCATTATCTCATAAAAACGATTATTGAACTGCTGTAAATCCAAAATAATTTTGTTCCGGATAAATCAGTAGACAATCTATTCTGAAAAATTTTTTATGATTGAGATATTTTATGTTTAGTACGCTTAAATGAGGAGAACCTGAATAAACAGGATTTAATTTGAAAAAATTCAGAAAAAGCGCAAATTAAACAATAACTTAAAAATGTAATTAAATTGGAGAAAGAACCTCGAATTTTAGCAGACTGAAGCAACAAAAATGTAGTTTACTGTAATGCTGCAGTATTAATTTCCAGATGAAGAATCGATTGGCGGTGCTTCTTTCTGTTCCAGTTCAGCAGGAGTAATTTCAGGAGTTTCTTCCTCTGTTACTTCTTCAGTAAGCAGCATTTTTTCAGGCAATGCAGGTGAAGTTGCAGCGGGTTTCAGGTCCCGTACTACAGAATCGCGGGCGGTTTCTGAGGAAAGATAAGCCAGTGTGAGAGAAGTCAACATGAAGACGATTGCCACGCCTGTTGTAATTTTTCCAATACCTGTCATGCTTCCCCTGACGGAGTTGGCCTGTCCCACACTACCAAAGGCAGCTCCGAGTTCAGCACCGCGTCCTGACTGAAGCAGCACAAAAAAGATAATGGATATGCAGGCAATAACGTGAATAACCAGGAGTAATTCAAACATAGTAACTGTTATAATAAGTTTTTAACTAGCTGCCAGCGGCTACAATTTGCGGGAAAGCATCTATTTTAAGGCTTGCACCACCGACTAGTGCTCCATCAATTTCTGACTGAGTTAATAGTATTTTTGCATTTTCAACATTTACGCTGCCGCCGTAAAGGATTTGAATTTTTTCTGCCACTTCAGAGCTTGCCAGTGACTCCAGCTCTTTCCGGATTATGGAATGCATGGAATTAGCCTGTTCCGGAGTCGCGGTTTTTCCAGTGCCAATAGCCCAAATCGGCTCATAAGCGACGACACAACGGCTTTGATCATCAGCAGCAAATCCGGACAATCCTTTACGGAGTTGTGTAACCACAACTTCTTCATGATTTCCAGATTCACGTTGCTCCAGTGATTCACCCACACACAATATAGGACGAATCCCATGTTTGAGCAATGTTTCAGTTTTATTTCTGATGAATTCATCAGATTCATCAAAAAGTACTCTACGTTCAGAATGACCGACAATGCACCATTGAACTCCACATTCTTTTAATAAGGGCGCAGATGTTTCACCAGTGAAAGCTCCGGATATTTCGGTGTGAACATTTTGTGCACCAACTTCGATTTTTGTTCCTTCAACAGCTTTTTTTAGTGAAGAAAGGAGAACATTAGGTGGGCAGATCACTACTTGACATGATTCCTCCCCAGAGTACGGTATGAGGACATCCAGCATATTGTCAAGCAAAGAAAACGAGCCATTCATTTTCCAGTTTGCTGCAACCAGTTTGGCTCGCATCAGTTTATTACTAAAGATTGGTAATTGTATTTGTTAAATCATGACTTAAATAATAATTGATTTAACTGCGTAATTCAAGAATTTTCAACAAAATGGACTGGTTGATTAGTAGCTATTGCTTTTTTTTACCTATTTGCTACTTATACATACAAACTATTTTTGTGTATGGTTAAGAAAATATTATTAAATGAAGGAAAACAGCGTGAACAACAATCAAAACGGAGATTCTTTGGGGAAACTCAGAAAGAGAATTGATGAGCTTGATTCTGAATTGCTGAAATTGCTCAATGAACGGGCTAAATGCGTAATAAAAATTGGAGAAATAAAACAAAAAGAAAAGAAAGAAGTGGTTGTTCCACTGCGGGAAATGGAATTACTGGAACGCTTATGCTCCATCAACGAAGGTCCTATGACAGAGGAAATGGTTCTTTATCTTTTTCAGGAAATCATTGATACACTCAAAGAATTGCAAAAATAACTATCGAAAGGACTTTCTAAATCTAGAATAAAATTACTGATAACAACTTAATTGGGGAATTAATATTATTTTATTTCAAGTAGTTCCACTTCAAATATCAAAGTTGCGTCAGCAGGAATAACTTTACCTGCACCTCGGCTTCCATAGCCTAAATCTGGAGGTATTACCAATTCCCATTTATCTCCCTCCTTCATTAACTGCAGTGCTTCAGTCCATCCTTTAATCACACCATTGACAGGAAAAGATGCGGGCTGATTCCTTTGGTAAGAACTGTCAAATTCAGTTCCATTGGTAAGTTTTCCTCGATAATGTACTGAGACCACGCTTTCTGGCCCAGGACTTTCTGTACCAGATCCTTCATTTATAATACGGTATTGCAGTCCACTTGAGGTGGTGGTGAATTCTTCAGAAGTTAGATTTGTCACAGTTCCTTTTTGATTTGAATTTGACGAAGATTGAAAATTTTTTTCACTTGAATACGAATCAAGACTACTTTCTTGTATTACATAAAACGCAGCTGCGCCCATTACTGCAGCCAGTACCAGTAAAAATATTCTTATATTATACACATGCGATTATTAATGTATTAGATAGTGTTATTCAACACTACGGACATACATTTTATAAAATCAAGAATTAACTTACGGGCATTTCTTTTAATTTCACCCCCACCTTTTCAAAAAATTCAGCCAGTGAATCTTTAACATGTGCCACATCAATTTTATCTTTGAAAATAATACCCAGTGTGGCTTCCACAATTTCAGGGTCAAGGTGGTTTTGATGCAGCGTAACCAGAGACCTTGCCCAATCCAGGGTTTCGGCAATCCCGGGAACTTTTTCCAGTTTTTGCTCGCGGATCAATCCCATAAAAATGCAAATCTGTTTTGCAAGGTGTAAATCACAATCAGGAACTTTGCTTTTAACTATGGCTAGTTCCTTTTCAAATTCAGGATAATCCAACCATAAGTAAAAACACCGACGACGTACGGCATCAGACAATTCACGGTTTCTATTACTAGTTAATATTACATAAGGCAGCTTCTCTGCCCTAATGCTGCCGATTTCCGGAATAGTGATTTGCCATTCAGATAATATTTCCAGTAAAAAACTTTCAAATTCTTCGTCTGAGCGGTCCAATTCATCGATTAATAAAACAGGAGACTTGGGATGAGTTATTGCCTGAAGCAATGGTCGTTTCAGCAAAAAATCCTCACTGAAAATAGTATTCTCTCGTTCCTGTAAAGATTTATCACTGCCTTCTTCAAGTTTAATGTGGAGCAGTTGACGTTGATAATTCCATTCATACAATGCCATGTTAGCGTCAAGTCCCTCATAACATTGAAGTCGTATTAAGTCGGTATCCAGCGCTTGCGCCATAACTTTTGCTATTTCCGTTTTTCCCACCCCTGCCGGGCCTTCAACCAATAGTGGTTTGTGGAGTTTTTTTGCCAAATATACAGACATTACAATCTCAGAATCAGCGACATAATTTTGTTGCTCAAGCATTTGCTGAATTTTCTTAGTATCTTTTTCGTACATATAATTTATGTCTGATTCAGGTTTTATTATTTTGACTGACGCACTCTTCAAGCGCATCCCACGCAAGCTTCATACATTTGATACGGCTCCGGTGTGTTTTTAAGGCAATCAACGGACGCAACTGTTCTATCTGTTCAGGAACATCCTCGGTATCCCTGCTTAGACTTTGATCAAATATCCGGCCAGTTCTAGCTGCCTCTTTCAGAGTTTTATTGATTATAATCTCACTCATAATGGAAGCAGAGGCCTGGCAGATGGAGCATCCACGAACCTGTGTTTTGCAATCATTGATGATCTCTCCGGACAGATCTAAAGTCAGTTGCAGTTCATCTCCGCAAAGTGGATTATGTACTGACGCTCTTAATGCGGGATTTTCCAAACGCCCCGAGTTTTTTGGGTGACGTGCGTGTTCCAGTAAGATGTCTCGATAAATAGTTGGTGTGGTCATCTCAATATAAAAAAATTTCTCTGGCACGATCAAGGGCCTTAAACAAACTATCTATTTCAGAGGTGTCATTGTACAGTCCAAAACTCATGCGGATTGTCGCCGGCACACCTAGCCTTTCATGCAAAACCTGGGTGCAATGATGTCCCGCGCGCACAGCAATGCCCCTTTCATCAAGAACCTGTGCAACATCATGTGCGTGTATGTTGTTTAGATTAAAGGACACCACGCCTGTTCTGTTATGTATGTCCTTTGGTCCATAAATCTCCAGATCCGGAAACTCAGATAATATTTTCAGCGAGTGGACTGTAAGTTCCTGTTCATGCCGCTGAATTTCCTGAATTCCGTATTGTTCAATATACTCCAATGCGGCCTTGAGTCCTGCAACTTCAGCGACAGGAGGTGTTCCTGCCTCAAATTTCTGTGGTGCTTCTGCCCATGTTGAGGACTGTCTTTCAACTTGGCGAATCATACCGCCTCCACCCTGAAACAGCGCCATTCCCTCCAGCCTTTCTTTTTTGGCATAAAGCACTCCAATTCCCGTAGGACCATAAACTTTGTGTCCGGAAAAAGCAAGAAAATCGCAATTCCACCCGGCAACATCTATCGGCATCCTGGATACCGCCTGAGCGGCATCAACAAGCACAGGAACGCCACGGCTGTGTGCAATTTTAGTTATTTCTCCTACGGGATTGATACTTCCTAAAACATTTGAAACTGCTGTGAAGGCCAGCAATTTGACAGAGTCTGTCAGCAATTCTTCCAGCTCTGACAGGTCCAGTCTGCCTTCCGGAGAAATCGGCCAGTAAACAAGTTCAATACTGGATGTTTGTGCGATTAATTGCCAGGGCACGATATTGGAGTGATGCTCCATTTCGGTCAGGATTATCCTGTCTCCTGCTTTAAAATTTTTTCTCCCCCATGCTGAGGCAACAAGGTTGATTGATTCAGTGGTCCCGCGGGTAAAAATAATTGATCCGGAATCATCCGCGCCAATGAAATTGGCTGCTGCTTCCCTTCCTGCTTCGTAAATTTCTGTAGCTTCTTCGGCTAAAGTGTAAACACCTCTACTGACATTACAGTTGTGGTTTTCGTAGAAACTGACGATTGCATCTATCACACTTTTGGGTTTTTGAGTTGTGGCGGCGTTATCAAGATATGCCAGCGGGCATCCGTTGATTTCCCGCTTAAGAATAGGGAAATCATCACGTGCTTTAGATATCAAAGGATGGTTATGCATGCAGAGAAGAATTTTTTCAGGCAGGATTAACCTTCTTCAGATTCATCAACGATATTCCTGAACCTCCGCGGCGGATGGTAACCATTTCACTTACTATGCTTAAGGCAATTTCTTCCGGAGATGTACCGGCAAAATCCAATCCTGCGGGTGAATGGACCCGTTTCAATTCTACAGGAGCCACTCCTTCATCCAATAAGTACTCGAAAACCAGTTTTGCTCTTTTGGTGCTGGCAACGAGACTATCATTCACTGTAATTGAAAAATGAACAGTGTGTGCAAGCTGAGCCAGAACTTCCGCTATCCTCCCGTGTCCCACAATTATCAGCTCGGGACGTGGTAAATAGGGTTCAACATAAACTTCCATAGTTCCGCCGCAGGGCATTCCCACGCCCAGAATTTCATCATCAAGATCAAGCGGGATTATCCGTGTTTGGCCGTCACGCATGCTTTCCAGTGAAGCCTCCCGAACCGCTTCTTCCGCGCAACCACCACCGACCCAGCCAAACTGTGTTTCACCTTTATCGTTGATAATCGACTTAGCTCCAGGCTTTGCTGAAACAGATCCGGTAATTTTTATTACTGTTGCCACCGCAAATGGCATTTCTGCGGCATTCAATTCAGTTAATTTTTGAAAGAATTCGTCGGTCATTTTTTGATTTTATAATCTGTTCATTATAAGCTCAGAACTGTTTTTCCTGTCTGTGCTGCAAGGATTTCGACATGGAAAAAATTAAAACAATCCTGTAAATCATAATAATACCTCCGGAATTCTAACTGCTGATGAACATCCGAAAACAGAGAATCAGGCACTATACGGACGTGTCTCTTTTTCATAGTCTTCCAGTGTATCAATATCCCGTAATATGTAATCATTCTGCACAATTACTTCTTTCACACATTCAGGGTAATTCAGGATAATACCTCTACAGCCATATCCTTTGTGCGTTAATATATCTTTCCGGAATTCACTTGAAAACAATACCGGATTTCCGCGTTGTCCTTCGAATACTGGGACAACAATCATTTTTTTCCCTTCAATGCGATTTTCCTGAAATGTATGTATTAAATGATTAAGTTCTGATGTTTCAGAGAAGGGCATATCAGCCAGGCATATTATGAATCCATCACAGTCTTCAGGAAGCGCCTTTACTCCGGATTGTATAGAGGATGTCATCCCTTCTCTGAAACCTGGGTTATGGATAAAACTTAGCGGCAGATCATGTAATGCGGACCTAATTTTTTCAGCTTCATGTCCAAGCACAACCAGCACATGATCAACATCCGAAGCACAAACAGATTTTGCGAGTTTCAGGACCAGTGCTTCTCCACCTACCGGAAGAAGCAGCTTGTTTTGCTGTCCCATTCTCCTTGATTCACCGGCCGCAAGGATTACAGCAAAAATCATTGGCAGGAATAATTAAATGATTTCAGAACGCTTTCAATCTAATTCAGTTTTGTTGCCGAATTTTTTTTTGAGTTCAGACATAATGACTGATCCGACAAGTGAGGCTGCCTTGACCGGTTCTGCTTCCTGAGGTGTTTCTTCTGTTTTTCCATCTCCATTATCCTGCTCCATCAAGTTGGTAAAATTGCTGATAAATTGTTCAAACAGTTTGTTGTTAACCGCCTCTATCATGCGCGCACCAAACTGAGCGATACGCCCGGTTATGGAGACATTCATCATGCAGGAGACCTCTGTACCTGTTTCAAGAGCATTAAGCTTGAGCGACATGTTCATGGTTGCTCCGCCCTTACCGCTGATGTCAGTACCTTTTCCAGTCATGGTCATTTCGTAATCGGTACTGTCTCTTTCACAGATTTCAACATCTCCATTAAATTTTGCTGTCACAGGCCCAATTTTTATAGTGACTTTTCCTTTGAAATTATTCTCATCAATGGTTTCTGTCAACTGTGCTCCAGGAACACAGGTAACCACTTTTTCAGGATTTATGAGCACACTCCAGACTGTATCAATATCTGCTTTAAGCTTAAATTTTTTTTCTGCTTTGACTTCCATATTATTTTGTTCCAAAAATACGATCCCCCGCGTCTCCCAATCCCGGCAGGATGTATGCGTGGCTATTCAATTTTTCATCAATCGCAGCAGTGTAAATTGGCACATCAGGATGAACTTTTGCAAAATACTCAATGCCTTCAGGAGCCGCCAGTAAACAAACAAAGCGAATGTTAGAGGCTCCGTTTTCCTTTAATCGTGTAACAGCCGCGGATGAAGAATGGCCTGTAGCAAGCATTGGGTCAAGGGCTAATACGAGGCGTTGATTAATCAGTTCCGGAAGTTTCATGTAATATTCTACTGCCACCAGCGTTTCAGGATCTCGATATAAGCCGATGTGCCCCACTCTGGCAGACGGCACCAGATCCATAAATCCATCCAGTAATCCATTTCCTGCTCTCAAAATTGAAACGAGGCAGAGTTTTTTACCTTCCAGAAAAGGCGCGTTCATTTTCATCAAAGGAGTTTCAATTTCTTTATACAGCACGGGTAAATCTTTGGTCACTTCGTAAGCCAGTAAAGTACCGACCTCGCGAATCAGAATGCGAAACCCTCGCGTGGAGGTGTCTTTCATTCGCATAAGTGAGAGCTTATGTTGAACCAGGGGGTGATTGATTACTTGTACGTTTTCGTTCATGGCAATCTCCTGCTAATCGTTAAGTGGCAGTCATTTTTCTCGCATTTTGTTTTTTTTCCTGGCGTTGTTCGGCGTTTAATCGGCCTAAAGGATATTCATTCAAATCCACAAACTTCATATACTGAGCCAGTGTGGGGTGGACTTTTTCTACTTTCCGGAACATTTCCTGGGCAATACGGCGGTATCCAATATGCCCCTGAGGCGTGCTGCGGATTTCTGCCAGCCAAATAAGCGCCCGTAAGTTTATGTTTACATTCCAGCGTATATTGTAGCTCATCGGCACAACATATTGTGCTTCCAACGGATAATCTTTGAAAATAATTTCAAAAGCATCCGCGGAACGGGCCATTACTTCGTGATACTGCTGTCCTAATCCGGCGTCCCCAATTTCATCAGGTGTATCGTAGCCGAAACGAGTTGAAAGAGGCTGCCTTTCCTGAGTCAGCATCCGGTGCCTGTGTAAATCACGATACATTCCATAATCACCGAGGATATCAAATGTATAAAACACCATTTCCAAACTACGGTCCGGTTTATGACGCCGGTGACCCCGCAGGTCAGCGGCCTGTTTTATTAGATTGGTTTTTTCTGTATCTGACATGGCACGAACACTTTCCCGGATTTGCTGCAACGGAATTCCGGAGTGTGGGAAAAGCATTGCTGCAATGACCTTGTTCTCTGCTTCAGGATCATAATCAATCAACTGCACCAGCTCAGACTTGTCTGCTTCCAATTTACTTAACTGTGAATTTGCTACACTGCGAATAAATTCTTTCTGCGCGAGATCAAAATTTCGATAGTCTTGAAAATGTCGGTGGTTTGTTTCAGCACGCCGCACAAAAGAAGGTATTACTTTAGTTAATTCCTCAAAAGCTACTTGACCAATGTCGTTCATTTCCCTGAAGGGCGCAACTTTCAATTTTGAAATAAGAGTTTCGAAAAATCTTCCGTTGCCGAAAACCCCCATGTTGGTCAGAGTGGCAGCAGGCAGAATGCCTCTTATAATGTCAAATCCTCGTGCACGTACAGAACGTTCATAAGCGGCCTGGCTGATTTCCGGATCACCCGGCAGACGTTTTCGCACATGATCTCTTATCGGTTCAGTAAAGCGTACGTAGGTGTCGAAGAGGTTTCGGCATGTTGCCAAGAATAAATTACGGTGAGCTGAATTGAGTAAAGTTGGTTCCTGATAGAACCGGTATTCACCATTGATCTTATCCGCAAAAGTAACATAGCGCGTAGATTTTTCCAGAGGCGAACCGCCTATTCTTGCGTCCTCTACAGTTTTTGTGGCCATGATAGAGATGTTTTCCAGTGCGAGGTGCGCGCCGCCAAGTTCTCCAATTGAATCATCACCATATCCATCAAGGATCCTGTCATAAAAATTTTGTGCGGATTCAATGGCAAATTCGATGTTTTTAGAATATTTTTTTTGAACCCCTCCTCCCTGTATTTCATTGAACTTTGATTCTTTTTTCTGGATAAAATCTTTAAGCAGCAGTGTGCGAAGACCGAGTGTGGAGCGGGAATAACGTGAAAAAAGAGCACCTTTGATCACTTCCGGAAGATTGGTAAGTACAAAAACGGAGCGGTTAGTATTGGTTACATAAGGAGAAAGTATTTCCTGCTCTTCAGCTGTGAAAACTTCGTTCGAGGTGTTCATGAATAAATTTCAGCTCGCCGGCACACCATGTGAGTTGGGCAAAGCTTCTGTCTGGTTGGCGGGAGTGGGGAGATCTTTGTCCTTGTATTTAGGATTTGAATGAGTATTCGGATCATAACTGTCCCTTAGCAAGTCACGGGTGAAGTCAAACGTTTGTCTGGATGTATATGCCATTGATACTATTCCGGTATCCATCCGAATTGCGTCCTTTGGACATGCTTCAACACATAGTCCGCAAAAAACACAGCGCAATTCATCTATATCAAATACAACAGGATATTTTTCTACAGAAAGGTCCGGATGCTCACCGGCTTCTATATGAATACATTTTGATGGACAAACTGTTTCACACATGTAGCAGGCAACACAGCTTAGAAAGCCGTTATCAAGTCTGGTCAGTCTGTGACGACCGCGCCAGCGATGTGATACATGCCTTTTTTCTTCCGGATAATTTACCGTGACAACATCTCTTGCGCCAAAAAGGTTGCGCCAGAAATGTTTTACAGTAAGTCTCAGCCCATTAATGATTCCGGGAAGAAACATGGCTTCTTTAATGCCGTCCACTCTTTCCATCCGTTTTACTTTTAATTCCATCCTACCTCACTAAATTGTTCCTTAATTTTCTATACGGTTAAAAACTTTTGTTATGGTGCAATACGATCAATTGTCCATGATTCATCACTCTGTTTTGAATATAAAAAACGGTCATGAAGACGGTTTGGTCTTCCCTGCCAAAATTCAAAACTTTTTGGTTTAATTCTGTATCCTCCCCAAAAGTCAGGCAGAGGTATTTTTCCTTGAGAAAATTTTCGTTTCATTTCTTCAAGCTTCATTTCCAGAATTTTCCTTGATGACAGGACTGAACTCTGATCAGAAACCCACGCTCCCAGCTGACTGCCTCTTGGGCGGCTCAAAAAATACTTAATTGACTCCTTAGTCTCAATTTTCTCTGCAACTCCGTTTATGCTTATCTGACGCTCCATCGCAACCCAGTTAAAAAGCACTGCTACATTTGAATTGTTAGAAATATGTACCGCTTTCCTGCTTTTGTAGTTTGTGAAAAATACAAATCCTTGTTGGTCAAACAATTTCAGAAGAACTGTTCTCACAGCAGGTTCACCTTTTTCATTAACAGTTGCCAAACTCATTGCTGTCGGAATAGGCTCCGCTTTTTTTGCAACTTCAAACCATGACTCAAACTGAATAAATGGATCAGCATTTAACTCCTCTTTGGCCAGGCCTTTGTTCTCATAGCCCTGACGTATGAATGTCAAATCCATCAACTTATTTAACTAAACTCTCACTTTTCTGAAATTTTCATGCGAGAGTGAGAATCACAAACGCGGTTACAATTATGTTTACCAGTGAAAGCGGTAAAAGTTTTTTCCAGCCCAGTCCCATTGTCTGGTCGAAACGAAATTTTGGTACTGTCCAGCGTAACTGAATCTGGAACCAGCAGAAAATCAGAGTGACAAAAGAAAATTTTATTATTTGCAGTACAGTTACCAGCCACTGAGGTGCGCTCTCCCAAAGGTGAAGCCATGGCACATGATATCCCCCAAAAAATAATGTGGTCATCAAGGCAGCAACTCCCACCAGAGAAACATATTCGGCAAGCATGAAAGCTGACCAGCGCATTCCGGAAT
>LULS01000248.1_pt1 | contig 12362 bp, 13 predicted proteins | sample 728101 | NCBI WGS metagenome assembly LULS01 (sample SAMN03860283, study PRJNA289734) | marine metagenome | biome: seawater column; feature: ocean; material: water; isolation source: Red Sea water column Station 108 - depth 200m | place: Saudi Arabia: Red Sea | collected 2011-10-15 | depth 200 m | reverse complement strand
CGTTACGGCATGGCAGCAAATCCATTTACTGTTGCTGGTGCGGTTGCAGCTGGTGACACTAAAAATACTGATGCGTCACTTGATGCTGGTGTTAATGCTTGGTATCGTCGGGTTAAAGTTGCAAATCTTATGTAAAAATAAGAAACTTTACGACAAACTTGAGGGGGGATTTTCCCCCCTCTTTTTTTATTATAAATAGTAGTATGGCAACACCTAGAGCAATAGATAGACAACCAGAAAAGTTGGATTATGCAAGTCCAACTCAATTTCGTTTTGGTATACATCAATTACCAAAAGTAGAATTTTTTACTGTTGGCTGTAATTTACCAGCTATCAATTTAGGGGATGCAATATTTCCAACTCCATTTAAAGACATTCCAGTTATGGGTGATAAATTAACTTATGATAATTTATCTGTAACTTTTATTGTCGACGAATATCTTGAAAATTACATGTCTGTTCATGAATGGATGACTGCAATTGGTTTTCCAAAAAATAGAAAACAGTTTAGTGATTTTAGAGCAAATACATCAAATACTCCTCAATTAAAATTGGGAAAAGGTTTTACCGATGCAGTAAGAAAAGATCGTGCTACCCCTGCTAATGCATTATTTGCTGATGCATATTTAATACATTTATCAAATAAAAATAATCCCGTTGCACAAGTAAATTTTCATAATCTTTATCCTGTTGCTCTTAGTGGATTAGATTACACACAAGCAGCAACAGATGTTGAATATTTAACATCAACAGTAGATTTTTCATATCAATTATATGAAATAGAAGCATTTGGTTCATAAAAAGCGTTATAAATATCAACGAGCAGATATGATAAACTTTAACAAATTTTCATATCTAACACTTAAATTCTAGTTACGACTCGGTGCGCCTAGCTAGGGCAAAATATCTAATGAGAGAACATCATACTCTGCTCATTTTTTTTGAAAGTTATATAGAATGAAGTTAGAAGAATTACAAAAAGAAGCTAAAGAAGATTTAGCAATCAAAGACGAAGATAATTTAGACCAAGAATCTTACAAAAATCAAAAAATAAAACCTAAATGGCTTGAATATAAAACACGATTCGAGAGTTTGCTTATTATGAGTAAGAGCAACTATCAAAGATTGTATCGTGAAAAATGGGAATATTATGGTGGTAAGGCAGATGCGAAAGTGTATGTCGCAAAACCTTTTGATCTAAAGGTTCTTAAAACTGATTTACAAATGTTTATCAATAGTGATGAAGAAGTTATAGAATTACAATCAAAAATTAATTATTATGAGAATATTTTAAAATATATTGATGGTGTTATAAAGTCAATAGATAATCGAGGGTGGGACATAAGGAATGCTCAGGACTGGAAGAAATTTATAGCCGGAGGATTTTAATGAAAAAATGGATTGGTTATTATTCTAACATTATTACGAATAATATTTGTGATGAAATTATGAACCATAATTGGAAATTTAAAAAATCCATGTATGCAAATAATGAAGGATATAGTAAAAAAAGTGAAGAAAGAGTTGTAATGGATGAAGTATGGGTTAGTGAAAAAATGAAATATTATAATGAATTGAAAAAAAGTTTTGCCTCTCTTATGGAATTATACAGCAAAGAACATAAAGATTTTACCTGTATCAGATGCACAAATTTTAGAATCAACAAATATTATACTGATGGTTTTATGTCTAGACATGTTGATAATATACATCATTCGCATGGGCAACAATATGGATATCCACAAGTTTCAGCTCTTTTATTTTTAAATAATGATTATGATGGTGGAGAATTTATAGTTGCTGATAATCAATATAAACCGTTAAAAGGTTCTGGGTTAATATTTCCTTCCAACTTTATGTTTCCTCATGAAGTGAAAAAAATTACACAAGGGACAAGATGGAGTATAATTGCATGGTTGATGTAGTTCAAGATTTGATATTTCCTACAGTACTTACTCGATTTTTATGTAATGAAGATGATTTAAGTAGACTTGATAGGTCACAAATGATAACATATATACGAAATAATGAAAGAACAATACAAGATAGAGCTGTCCATCAATCATCTGAAGATTTATATAAACTTTCGACTTTCAGAAATTTATATGATGTTTTAATGGAGCAATGTATTAATCATATTAAAAAATTAGATTATAGTTTTGATTCTATAGAAATGACAGGAATGTGGGGTAATAATATGTTGCCAGGAACATCACATCCACCACATACACATTCTAATAATTTCGTTTCTGGTGTAATTTATTTGTTATCACCAAATGGAAAAGGTGGAAATGGAAATCCTGTTGCATCTCCAATTCAATTTTTTGACCCAAGAGTACAATCTAATTTATTTTCTCCTAGAAAAAAACCAAATCCTCTCAATTCAAATGTGATGAGCTATCCTTGTTTAGAAGGTGTTGGGTATATTTTTCCTTCATGGTTACAACATTGGGTTCCACCAACTCCTGTAGAAAGAATAAGTATATCATGGAATATAATTGTTCGAGGTCAATATGGAATACCAGGCGACCTTCAAAATGCTCGTATCTAAAAAGAATGAAGTATATTTAAAACTTACAGAAGTTGAACCATCTGTTGCAGCAGAACTTAATGACTTTTTTACATTTGAAGTGCCAGGATTTAAGTATATGCCTGCGTACAAAAGTCGCATGTGGGATGGTAAGATTCGACTGTATAATATTATGAATGGTGAAATTTATATGGGGTTACTTCCCTATATAGAAGAGTATCTTACCCTTGGTGGAAAACGAATTAAAGTACGAGATTATCAATTGGATGCCATTGCCCATGCTATTGCCACAAATCGTTCTTTGCTTATTTCTCCTACTGCTTCCGGTAAATCATTAATTATATATTGTTTAGTTCGATATTATCATTTAAAAGAACTTAAAACATTAATTCTTGTTCCAACAACATCACTTGTGGAACAAATGTATAAAGATTTTGAAGAATATGGTTGGAGCTCTGGTACTTATTGTCAAAAGATATACCAAGGTTATGATAGAAAAGTTGTTAAAGATGTAGTGATATCTACATGGCAATCTATACATAGAATGCCTAATGCATATTTCAGGCAGTTTGGTTGTGTGTTTGGTGATGAAGCTCATTTGTTTAAAGCAAAATCTCTCACTGGTATTATGACTAAACTTCATCAATGCAAATATAGGTTTGGTCTTACAGGAACTTTAGATGGAACACAAACTCATAGATTGGTGTTAGAAGGATTATTTGGAAAAGCCAAATATGTTGTAACAACTAAAGAATTGATGGATAATAAAACTTTAGCTAATTTAAAAATAAAATGTATAATATTGCAATATCCAGAAGAAGATAAAAATGTAGTGAAGGATTTTGAATATGCAGAAGAACTTGAATATATCGTTACTAAGACTGAAAGGAATACTTTTCTTTGTAAGCTTATGGATCATCTTTCTGGCAATACTCTCTGTTTGTTCCAATTCGTAGAAAAACATGGTAAAATTTTACATGATTTATTAAAATACCTTGACAGACCTGTATTTTTCGTGTATGGTGGAGTAAGTACACAGGATAGAGAAGAAATAAGGGATATAGTTGAAAATGAAAAGAATGCCATCATCATTGCGAGCTACGGGACTTTTAGTACTGGTATTAATATTCGTAATCTTAACAACATCGTGTTCAGTTCACCCTCAAAATCCAAGATTAGAGTTTTGCAAAGCCTCGGACGTGGATTGCGAAGGAGTAAAACTAAAGATACCGTTACGTTATTCGATATCAGCGATGATTTATCGTACAAAGGAAGACCAAATTTCACATTTAGACACTTTAAAGAAAGACTAAATATTTACAGTGACCAAAAATTTAATTATGATATAGACAAGGTAAAACTAAAATGAATGACACAGCACCAAGAATTTTAAAATTAACAAACGGTGATAATATTATTTGTATGGTGTCAAAAGAAGAAGAAAATTATAAGATTAGTGCGCCATTACAAATGACCACAGTAAAAGGGATGGGAGAAAATGGCCCATATGAATCTCTCAATTTAACAAGATGGGTACAGCCTTATACAGAAGAAAGAACCTTTGATATATCATCTAATCATATACTTTTAGATATAGATGCATCTCCCGGCCTTATCGTATATTATGAACATGTTTTAAAATATATTAAAAAATATATTGAAATAGGCCATGAAACAGAAGTTAAAACTAATAAAGATGTTTATAATGAACTTTTAAAGAACGCAAAAACTGATAGTGAAACTATACATTAACGGTCCTACAAACCTTATTATACACTATTTTTTTAGTTTGTCAAGACCCTTTGGGATATTGACAAATATATTTAAATAGTATATTATTATAATATAATTATAAGGAGTAGTGATGGCTAAGAAGAAAAGTATCCATTATGTGGATAATAAGAAATTTTTAGAAGCAATGGTTGAGTGGAATGATAAATGGGATAAAGCTATAGAAGATAATCATTCTCCACCACCAGTAACAGAATATATTGGCGAATGCTTTTTAAAAATTGCGACACATTTATCATATAAACCAAATTTTATTAACTATACATACAGAGATGAGATGATTTCAGATGGTATTGAAAACTGCTTACAATACGTTAAAAACTTTAATCCAGAAAAATCAAAGAATCCTTTTGCATACTTTACACAAATCATCTATTACGCTTTTCTTAGACGAATTGCGAAAGAGAAAAAACAAACACATATAAAGAATAAAATGGTGGAAAAGAATAATTTTGATTATTTTACAACGATGGATGGGGATGATTCTGTATATCAAGTTGTTACGCATTTTGGAGCTAGAAATGATAATCTCAATTTTAATGATTATTTTTATGAATTTTATGAAAAACAATTCTTCCCATATTTGAAAGAATATAACATCAAGCATTGTATTCATCTTGGGGATGTGATGGATCGTAGGAAATTTGTTTCTTATAGAATTGCGAAGGATTTTCGTGAGCGTTTTATTAGTCAATTTGAAGGTATTAATTTACACATGTTAGTTGGTAATCATGACATCTATTATAAGAATACCAACGATGTGAACGCATTACAGGAACTTGTAGAGGGTAAATTTTCCAATATTAAGGTATATCCAGAAGCTACAGAGGTAGAATTTGATGGGTGTAAAATTCTTTTTGTTCCTTGGATAAACAACGAAAATTATTCGCATACAATGAAAATGCTTAATACATCATCTGCTCAAATTTGTATGGGTCATTTGGAGTTAAGTGGTTTTGAAATGACTAAAGGCCAAGTCATGATAGAAGGATGGGATAAAGAAAATTTTAATAGATTTGATATGGTAATGAGCGGTCATTTTCATCATAAGTCAGACGATGGTCACATATTTTATCTTGGTACACCATATGAGATTCATTGGGGTGATTATGGTGACCCAAAAGGATTTCATATATTTGATACGGCAACAAGAGAGCTAGAGAGAATTGTTAATCCTATAACTTTATATCATAAAATATATTATGATGATAGCGTGTCATCGTTCGGCGACAATTATGATATGTCGTCGTACAAGGACAAGTATATTAAACTAATCGTAGTTAATAAAAAAGACCTTTATCAGTTTGACCAATATGTTGATAGGCTATTACAAGCTGATTGTTATGAAGTTAAAATTATAGAAGATTTTTCTGATTTAGATGCAAGTAATGTGTCAGATGATATTGTTGAAAATACAGAAGATACGATGACGCTATTAGAAAGATATATTGATGATTTGGATGTTAATTTAAATAAGGATAGACTGAAAAATACTATGAGAACTTTATATACAGAGGCACAGGATTTGGAAATTTGATAACTTTTAATTATGTTAGGTGGAAGAACTTTTTATCAACTGGAAATAACTTCACCGAAATACAATTAGATAATTCTCCAACTACTCTTATTATTGGAGAAAATGGTTCGGGTAAATCAACCGTTCTTGATGCACTATGCTTTGGGTTGTTTGGTAAGCCATTTCGTAATATCAATAAACCACAACTTACAAATACTGTGAACGGAAGTTCTTGTGAAGTAGAAGTAGAATTTAAAGTTGGTAGTAAAAAAATTAAGGTGGTGCGTGGCATTAAACCAAATATTTTTGAAATATACGTTAACGATAAGATGTATAATCAAGATGCAAATGTTAGAGACTATCAGAAATATCTTGAGCAACAAATTCTAAAATTGAACTATCGTAGTTTTACTCAAGTGGTTATTCTTGGCTCATCTACGTTTGTCCCTTTCATGCAACTCAAGGCTCAGCATCGTAGAGAGGTTGTTGAGGAAATACTTGATATACAAATTTTCTCTTTGATGAATATGCTTTTAAAACAGAAGTTAAAAAGTATTGATGATGAGCTTAAAGATATGAGTTATAAGATAGAACTTACATCTGAAAAAATTAAATTAAAAGATAAATATATTGAAAACTTAAAAGCAAATAAAAGAAAATTGTTAGTAGAAAAGACTTCTCTTATTAGTGGAAATGAAGAAGAAGTTTTTAGGCAAAAGAGAGATATAAAAAATCTTGAAGATGATAACAAGAAGATGGCAGATAAAATAAAAAATGCCACAAAGATAAAGGATAAGTTTGATAAATTAAAAGACATTCAATCGCAATTAAAAGAGAAGCATAGAGCTCATAAAAGACTTGCTGGATTTTTTGAAAAGAATGAAGACTGCCCAACTTGTCAGCAGCATATTGATGAACTATTTAAGAAAAATATGATTGATACTGAAAAGGAAAAGGCTGACAAAATAAATTCTGGGATGGATGAATTAGTTGACGAATTGAATGCTACTAAAACAAAAATGGATAGTATCAATAAGGTATTAAATATTATTCAAGAAAATAATGTAGAGATTGCAAAATATAATAGCTCAATAACACAACTTGAAAAATTTAATGCAACTTTGCAATCAGAAATTAATCATCTTGAAAATAATCAAGTAGAAAATAGAGATTATGAAGAAGTAAAGGAATTAAAAGAAGACTTAGAAATTTTAAGTAATGGTAAAATAAAATTAAAAGAAGATAAGATTTATGCAGAAGCTTCAAGAAGTATGCTTCAAGATACTGGTATTAAAACCAAGATTATAAAGCAATATCTTCCAATTATGAATAAGTTAATTAACACTTATCTAACCTCTATGGAGTTTTATGTTAACTTTACATTGAATGAAAATTTTGAGGAAAGTATCAAATCACGATATCGAGATGATTTTACTTATGATTCGTTTAGTGAAGGCGAGAAGATGCGTATTGACCTTGCACTACTCTTTACATGGAGAGCTGTTGCAAAAATGAAAAATAGTACCAATACAAATATACTTATACTAGATGAGATATTTGATAGTTCCTTAGATAATACAGGAACAGATGAATTTTTAAAGATTCTTAATACACTAAATGATGAAAACATATTCGTTATAAGTCATAAGCAAGATGCTCTTGTAGATAAGTTTAGAAATACCATACGTTTTGAGAAAATAAAAAATTTCAGTCATATATCAGAATAGGAGAAAAAAAATGATGATGGATGCTCTTAAATTACAATATGAAGCAGAAATTGAAAAGGCAAAAGCAAATATACAGGTTTATTTAAGTAATCCTGTTGGTATAGGAGAACACCCAGACCTTGTATCTGCAATTAATAGTCAAATTGAAGTCATAGCAAATGCTGAAGATAGACTTGCAGTTATTTTAAAATATTATGGTGCATCTCTTAAAGAAAAAATCAAAGAAGATGATGGTGGGCCTATATTTGGAAAGCGTTATGAAAGTCCAAATAAAAAAAGACCTTCAACTGAAGGTGCAATATGAAAATAGATTACAACCAAATTGTTGAAAATTTAAAACAAGTACATGACCCAGAAATTAGTATTAATATCTTTGATCTTGGCTTGATTTATAATATAGAAATAGATAAAGAAGACCCCCATGTGACTATTACACATACGCTTACAAGTGCCTGGTGTGGTTTTGCAGATGAGATTACAGAGAATATAAGAAAGGCTGGGTATGTGCCTGGGGTGGAGCATGTTGAAGTTATAACAACATTTGACCCGCCATTTACTATGGAGTCTGTTCCAGAAGAAACTAGGATGCTGATGGGTTGGTTATAGTGTGGAATAAACAAGAAAAAATAGCTTTATATATTGGAGTTGGTGGAATGATTATTTTGATAGTTGGTATTATTATTTTGGTTTCATATTGATGGGAAAACGAAGCAACTTTGAACGTAAGGAAAGGGATTTTTATCCTACTCCTATAGAGGCAGTAAAACCATTATTACCGCATTTACCAAAATCTTTTGATTTCGCAGAGCCGTGTGCTGGAGACGGAACATTAGTAGAACACTTAGAAACCTTAATAGATGGTGCTGTATGTATATGGGCTAGTGATATTCAACCACAATCTTGTAATGTTTTAACATCTAATTACTCAGAATTGACAAGTTGTGAGTTAGAAGAATCTGAATATATAATAACAAACCCGCCATGGGATAGAAATATATTACATCCTATGATTCAATTTTTCGCACCTAAATTCCCAACTTGGCTCCTTTTTGATGCTGATTGGATGCATACGAAACAGAGTGGGCCCTATATGGGTATGTGTCAAAAGATAGTAAGTGTAGGTCGAATCAAGTGGTTTGGTGATATGACAGGCAAGGATAATTGTGCTTGGTATCTATTTGATTATAGATTTGGTGGTTGTGCTACTACAGAATTTCATGGTAGAGTGTGATAAATATATCACATATTGAGATAAAATTGAAAAAACGACATAGAATGATATTTTTTGTTTGACAAACTCTAATTTATTTGGTATAATATACTTATGATGATAAAGAAATCAACAATCGCAAAACTCCTCGCTGAAGAGGATATCCATGTTGTTCATAAGCAGATGGATACCGCCTATTTCAATATCAAAAAACGTGAATTAGGTCTTCCTATTTGGAAAGATGAAATTTCCAAGGACGAGAAAGAGCTCATGGTTTGCCATGAAATTGGACATGCTCTTTGGACTTCAATGGATTTGATTGAGAAAGCAAAAGAACGTAATATCAATTCTTCTTTTGTAAATGTTGTTGAGGATGCTCGTATTGAGAAGTTCGTAAAGCGTAAGTATCCTGGCTCTGTTAATCTGTTTAAAAAGGGTTATACTGCTCTTGCTGATCGTGATTTTTTCGGTATTAATGATGAAGGTGTAAAATCTCAAAATCTTATTGACCGTATTAATCTATTCTTTAAGATGGTGCCTAATGTTGAGTTTTCTGCTGAAGAAAAGGTATTTGTTGATCGGGCAGATAAACTTGAAACAGAAAATGAAGTTCTTGACCTCGCTGAAGATATTTACAAGTTTATGGGTGAAAATCCAGATGAGAATTCAGAAGACAATTCTGCATTAACAGACACTTCATTCGATGATGATTCTGAAGAAGGAAATGAGAGTGGTGGTGGAAATACTACTGACTCAAAATCTGACAATGAAGCTTCAACTCCTTTCAATGAAGATAATAATGAAAATTCTGATGATAGTTCTGATGAGTCTGATACTGATGGTGACGATAGTTCCGATACTAGTGAAGGTTCAGATGTAGGTGGAGATTCCACTACTGACAGTCCAGCTGGTGTTCCAGAAGCCAAGACTGATGATGCTCTAAAAAATGGTTTGGATAGTCTTCGAGATAAAAATGCTGTAGAAGTTATCTATGGTCGCCTTCCTAAGACAAATCCAAAAGATTTTATTGTAGATTATAAAAATGTTGTTAGGGAATTAGAAACTCACTATAATTCTTGTGATGAAAAAACTTGGATTTCACATTCTCTGAATGAAATTAAAGAATTCAAGAATGACTCCAAAAAAACTATAAATTACATGGTCAAAGAATTTGAGATGAAGAAAGCTGCCGATCAATATGCTCGTGCTTCTATTTCAAAAACTGGTTCTTTGAATATGAATGCTCTACATACTTACAAGTTTAATGATGACTTGTTTCAGAAAGTGACAACTCTGCCTGGTGCGACGAATCACGGTATGATTATGGTTGTTGATTGGTCTGGCTCAATGTCAGAAAATCTAAAAGGTACTGTAGAGCAGTTGCTTCAGTTGGTAATGTTCTGCCGTAGGACAAAGATTCCTTTTGAGGTATTTGCTTTTTCCAGTGCATATTTTAGTGGTTCATATAAAAATACTCTTGATGTAAATTATGGTGAGATTACAATTTCTAATAATCTCAAGCTCTTGAATTTCTTCTCCAGTAAAATGAGTGCGATTGAAGAAGAAAAAATGATGCACTATGTTTGGATGATAGCAAAACGGATGAATCGGGCATATGAAGATTTCAATGAAACTGGTTATCCTGCCACGTGGCCTCGTCAGTATTGTTTAGGTGGAACGCCTTTAAATGATGCTCTTATCGTTCTGAATGATTTTGTGGTAGAATACAAAAAATCGTCGGGTGTTCAAAAACTAAACACTATTTTCTTGACTGATGGTGCTAGTAATCACTTGTATGGTGTTAAGGATGAAGGTGGTTTTCAAGGATTTAGTCGGGAAAATCTTTTGATTGACCCATACAATAACAAACAGTATCGTTTTGATGTGAGAGAAATTACTGATACTCTGCTCAAGGTTTTAAAGAATCGGGTATCTGAAATGAATGTAGTTGGATTTTTCCTTGCTGGTAAAGGTCGTAAAGGTACAATTCATAAAAATACTTGGTACTATCTCTTGCGTGATACAAAAAACTATTGGAGCGCAATAGATAAGGCAAAGAGGACCATGCGTAAAGATAAGGTTGTGATTTTGGACTCTAAGGGATATGACCAATATTACATTTTGCCAGGTGGTGATGGATTGTCAGTGGATAATGAAGGCCTGTCTGATGACTTGGTTGGTGCAAGTAAGAGTAAATTAAAGAGTGCTTTCGCAAAATCCAACAAAAATCGCATCCAAAGTAGAGTCCTTCTCAATAAATTTGTTGGAATGGTTGCATAAAACACTTGACAAATCCTGTTGAATATGCGATAATAAGATAATGATGATGAAAACTGTGAATGAGGTCGAAATGACTGTTAAACTTACTCCCCGCAAAAAGTTGTTTGTGGAAACTGCTGCTGAGATGTTTGGTAATGGTTCTACCATTTCTAGAGCAATGACCAAACATGCCGCTTCGAAGGCGGGTGTTCCTTTTCCTACTTGGTTTAAAAAATGCAAAGTAGGATATAATATGTTTCAATTGCCTGAAATTGACGTTCCTTCTTTCGCAGTTGCACCGCCTGCACCAGTTGCAGAAGATGCGGTTGTAAATTTGGTTGCGTCTAATATGGAAAAACAAAATCTTGTTCCTGCCCCATTTGTGGGATTCGTCCCTTGGGGTAATTATTCCAATCTTAAAAAGATTGTGAAATCGGGTTTGTTCTATCCTGTTTTTATTACCGGCTTGTCTGGTAATGGTAAGACGCTGATGGTTGAACAGCTCCATGCCGAACTTAATAAAGAATTGATTCGGGTCAATATCACTATTGAAACTGATGAAGATGATTTGCTTGGTGGTTTTCGGTTAGTAAATGGTGAAACCAAGTTTGTTCCTGGCCCTGTTATTGAGGCGATGGAGCGTGGATGCACTCTACTTCTAGATGAATGCGACTTAGGTTCTAACAAGTTGCTTGCACTTCAGCCGGTTCTTGAAGGTAAAGGTGTCTTCTTGAAAAAGGTTAACAAGTGGATTGTTCCTAAAGATGGTTTTAACGTGATGGCGACTGCCAACACTAAAGGTAAAGGTTCTGAAGATGGACGTTTTATCGGAACCAATATTTTGAACGAAGCATTCCTTGAGAGGTTTGCAATCACTATGGAGCAACCATACCCTGCTGCTGCAATCGAGAAAAAAATTGTTCTTGGTTCTATGAAGAAGTATGGTGATGTTGATGATGAGTTTGCTACTAATCTAGTAACGTGGGCTGAAGTTATTCGGAAGACGTTCTATGATGGTGGTGTTGATGAAGTTATCTCGACTCGTCGGTTAGACCACATTGTAAAAGCATTTGCAATTTTTAAAGACAAGTTGACTGCAATTGAAATGTGTGTCGCTCGGTTCGATGATGATACCAAAGAATCTTTTATCGACCTCTATACCAAAGTTGATGCTGGTGTAGAAACTGGTGAAGCGTCTGAAAAAAGTGGGGAGACTGCTGCTGAGATGTTTGGTAATGGTTCTATTATCAGCAAATCTCAGTTAGGTATTGCTGCTAAAAAAGTTTAGAAGAAGGGGTTGAAATTTAGAAATGAAACCCTATATAATAC
>LULS01000080.1_pt1 | contig 12445 bp, 10 predicted proteins | sample 728101 | NCBI WGS metagenome assembly LULS01 (sample SAMN03860283, study PRJNA289734) | marine metagenome | biome: seawater column; feature: ocean; material: water; isolation source: Red Sea water column Station 108 - depth 200m | place: Saudi Arabia: Red Sea | collected 2011-10-15 | depth 200 m | reverse complement strand
CCACTAATACTGGAATAAGTGCTAAAGATAGATTAGATAAAGAGCTATTTTGTACAATTTTGTTCATGAAAATAGACTCTATCTATCCTAGAATAGGCATTATGGATGTTTTCTAATATCTTAATGAAAGGCAACTTAATCCACCGTCTAATTTCTGAAATTCTGAGACATCCGTTTCCACTACCGCATAACCTGCATCCTTAATTCTTTGCTTTGTCGTTGGGTATCCTAAGGGAATTATGACCGATTCATTAATCCAAATACAATTAGCTGCATAGCTTTCTTCTTCAGGAATTTCTATTGCATTGTATTGTGATAATGATGAATCGTTTATAAATTCGCCACAAACTACTAAATTATTTTCCTCTAAGTAGGATAAACCAGTTTTGAGATGAAGTGTCTTTTTCAGTGCAATAGTTGATCCACTCATACCGTATTTATTCAGAATCTGGATAATTTGTTTAGCGCCCTCAAGGTTAGTCCGTTCTGATAGCCCGATGTAGTAGTGGTTTCCAACCATCATAATATCGCCTCCCTCTATTGCTCCGGGTGCCACTATCTGTTCAATATTGTTGAATTTCTGCTTTATTACTGATTCTATCTCATGTACTTCACCTCTTCGAGAAGGGGCACCAGGACGGGTGAGAATTGCACAATTTGGAGTAATAAGTGCAACATCTTCTATAAAAGTAGAATCAGGATATTCTTCACTTGGTTCCAACACAAGAACATCTAAACCACATTTTGTTAAAGCATCAATATATGATTGATGCTGGATTATTGCCCGTTCATAATTTGGCAATCCAAGATTTTTTGAATTACTTAAACCCTTAACAATACTCCTTCCTGGAGTTCTTACGATGGCATTTTTAAACATAAATTAATCATCAATTATGATGTTTACCACTCTATCCAGTTGGTGTTTCGAGAAATAGCTTCAAGACCTTTTGTGAGGGTCTTTTCATCTTTTGCATAGTTTATTCGTATGCATTGGTGCTGATGATCCCATTGATCATCCAAGCCAATAAAAAAATCATGTCCAGGTATGATGTAAACGCCTTCAGCTTTGAGGTCTTTGTAGAGTTGTTCGGACGTTATTGATAAATTTGGAAACCAAAGCCACATAAAAAATGCTCCTTCAAGTTTATGTAGATACACGTCTGTATCGGAAAGAATAGCATTAAAAAGAGCGACTGCCGTTTTCGCCTTTTCTTCATAATAAGGCTTTATAACCTCATGACAAAGTCGCATCAATTCCTGATCCTTTATCATTCTTGTGAGTAAACTAGGCCCAACACTGCTTGGCGCTAAAACCATAATTCCACTAATTCTACTTAGAGCTTCAATGGTTTCATGGTTAGCAATAACGATTCCAGTTCTAAGACCTGGAAGACCAAGTTTTGATAACGACATACACAAAACCATATTGGCATTCCACTTCAGTGTTGCTTGAGTATAAATAGCACCTGGAAATGGCTGTCCGTAGGCATTATCAACAATCAATGGCACCCTATATTCTTTAGCAATTGAATCTAATTGATTGAGCTCGTCATCGGTAATGACGTTACCAGTAGGATTTGTCGGCCGCGAGATGCAAATTGCACCTATATTGCTAGATTTCACAACAGAAATTAATTCTTCAAAATTGATTTGATATTTAAATTGCTTATCATCCAACATCTGGATTTTGGGTTTTATGGAGACAAACATCTCATCTGAGATACCTTGATCTGCATAACCAATATATTCAGGAACTATTGGTAACAGAATCTTTTTATGGGAACCGTTCGACATCTCTCCTGCAAACAAATTAAATAGATTGAAAAAACTACTTTGGGATCCATTGGTGATTGCGATGTTTTTCTCGTCCAACGCCCAATCATAGTAATCATTAAGCATTGCCACTAAAGCTCTAATAAACTCCTCGCTCCCTTGTGGACCGTCATAAAATCCAATCATTTGATCAACGCCCGAGCCAGCAATAAGTTTTTGTAGCTCATCTACAAATTTATCATGGGCAGCTGGAATGATTGCTGGGTTGCCACCACCAAGCATTACTGTATTTGGGTCATTGCTGTGATTAGCTTTTCCAAGATCAGCCATTAATTGTGTAATGCCACTTTCTCTAGAAAACCTTTTGCCAAACTTTGAGTAGTCTGTGTTAGTCATTTTGCTGATATAGAAAAAATTTATTGGAGGATGTTTTGAACAAGCTGAACCCAGTAACTAGCTCCAATTGGGAGTATTTTGTCATTAAAGTCGTATTGCGTGTTATGTAACATGCAACCACCTTTAGGACTATCCTCAGGAATCAATCCGTTGCCAATCCAGATATAGGCGCCCTCTAAAGCATTTAATAAAAAGGCAAAATCTTCAGATCCCATAGTTGGCTGTTCATTTCTTAGAACGTTATTTTCACCAACGACCATAGCCGCAGCATTAGCACATAGTTCAGCATGCTTTGGTGTGTTAATCGTTGCAGGGTAATTTGGAACCGATTCAAATGTTGCGCTCGCTCCCATGGAATGACTAACACCTTCGACGATGTTCTTTATTTTTTCCTTAACTTCATCACCCACTTTTTTACTGAAGTATCTCAAAGAGCCAGTTAATTGCATGTCGTCAGGAACGACGTTAGAAACAGTTCCGGCATTAACCATTGTTATACTCAAAACTGCAGAATTAAGTGGCGCTACATTTCGAGAGACAACGCTTTGAAGGGCACCAATAATTTGAGCACCAACAACCACTGGGTCAATACACTGGTCAGGCATCGCAGCATGTCCACCTTTTCCTTTAATATTGATATTAAGCGTTTCGTTGGCAGCCATCACCGCTGTATCATGCACAGCGAACTGTCCTTCGGCTATACCTGGAAAATTATGCATGCCATATACCGCCTGACATGGGAACTTATCAAATATTCCCTCTTCAACCATCACACGACCTCCACCACCACCTTCTTCAGCGGGTTGGAAAATAAAATGTACAGTACCTGAAAAATCATTATTTTCTTTAAGATAAATTGCTGCTCCAAGAAGCATCGTTGAATGTCCATCATGACCGCAAGCATGCATCTTACCATCATGAACCGATTTATAACTAAAGTCATTAAGTTCCTGAATTGGTAGGCCATCCATATCAGCGCGAAGACCGATGACATTTCCATCTCGTTGGCCATGAACTGTTGCGACGATGCCTGTGACTGCCAATCCACGATGAATCTCAATATCATGAGATTGCAACACAGACGCAATGTAATCGCTGGTCTGCTTTTCCTTAAAGCTGAGCTCTGGATGCTGGTGAAGATGGCGTCTCCAAGTCACCATTTGTTCATGTAAGTCAGATTTGTTTGCAATTGTTGACATAAGTTTCTTCTGTAAAAAGTTCGAATATTAAACCATACTTAGGTGCAAAATATTCGCCAAAATTCTAAGATTAAGTTTTTTTAGAGTCAACCAACAATAAAGTTTTCATCCCATGTCATAAAAAAATTATTTCATGGGATTTTATTATTTTATGACCTCAAGCATTCATTGGCCGGATCAAAGGGTGACTCTTCTATGACTATAGCTTGATGCTTTTTACCCAATATTTCAATCTCAAGTTCACTACCAATCTTTGCCAAGTCGACTCTTACCAATCCAAGCGCTAATGATTTTCCACAACGCCATCCATAGCCACCAGAAGTCCCTCTTCCGACAACTTCGCCATCTTTATAGATAGCCTCAGAACCACGCGCATCAGCGTCCACAACACCCAAAACTTCCATAGTAACAAAACCATTATCTGGACCACGCTGCTGCCATTTCGTTAATGCTTCCTTACCAATGAAATCAACTTCTTTATCAAGCCGGATAAAACGATCAAGACCGGACTCAAAAGCAGAATATTCAATCGACATCTCTCTTGGTATTAAGCGATAAGATTTTTCTAAACGCATGCTGTCCATTGCACGTATACCGAATGGCTTGATATCAAACTCAACTCCAGCTTCCATCACTTGATCAAAGATGTAGTTTTGCATCTCAATTGGATGATGCAACTCCCATCCTAGTTCACCAACAAAGTTAACTCGAAGGGCTTCAGCAGTGGCATAACCTACATTAATTTTTTTTCCAGTTAGCCATTTAAAGCTATCGTTAGACAAATCAGTATCCGTCAACTTTTCCAGTACATCGCGCGACTTAGGTCCAGCCAATACCAGTACACCGGTTTGCGTTGTTACACGCTGGATGTTGACACTTCCATCAGTTGGTGCAAGTTTAAACAAGTAATCATGGTCATGAGCCTCGAACGCACCTGCAGATACTAAATAATAGCTTTGTGGTCCCGTTTTATAGACTGTAAATTCTGCGCGTACTCCACCATTTAGTGACAACATATGTACCAAATTAATACGTCCAATATTCATAGGCATTCTGTTGGCAAATACTGACTCTAGCCATGCCTCGGCACCCGGACCTGTAACTATACATTTTGCAAATGCGGACATATCCAAAAGTCCAACTTTTTTATTGACATGCTTGCATTCATTACCAACATGTTCAAAATAGTTTGAGCGACGGAAAGAGTTTTTTTCGACAATACGGCCATCCTCTAGAGGATTAGAGTAATTCTTGTTAAGCAGCACCTGAGATGGATCAGACTGGTTAAGGTCTTTAGCACTTAGAGAATAGTCATCATCTGGCATAAACCAGTTTGGTCGTTCCCAGCCATAGACGGAACCGAAAACTGCACCCAAAGCCTTCATGCGATCATAGCAAGGAGTTGTTTTTAAAGGTCTTGCGGCTCCTCGTTCCTCGTCAGGGTAGTGAGGTGTAAAAACATTTGAATATGCTTCTTCATTTTTCTCTCTCAAGTATCCGCGTGTGGCATATGGTCCAAAACGACGAGGGTCAACTCCCATCATGTCAACAGTTGGTTCTCCATCGACTATCCATTCTGCTAACTGCCAACCCGCACCACCTGCAGCAGTAATACCAAAACTATGGCCCTCATTGAGCCAAAAGTTTTTCAATCCAGGTGCAGGTCCAACGATTGGATTTCCGTCAGGGGTATATGCAATAGCGCCATTATAGACATCCTTAATTCCGACTTCACCAAAAGCTGGCACTCGCTTCATGCAAAATTCAATATGCGGCATTAAACGTTCAAGTTCACTATTAAATAACTCATATTGACAATCGTCGCTTGGTCCATCTATATAGCAAACTGGGGCGCCTTGTTCATAAATTCCCAACAGCAAACCTCCTGCTTCCTCACGCAAATAATACCCAGCGTCAGATTCACGTAAAACTCCCATTTCATGTAAACCTTGCTTTTTTCGCTCCAGAATTTCTGGATGGGGTTCGGTGACAATAAATTGATGTTCAACAGGAATCACAGGAACATCTAAACCCACCATTTCACCGGTTTTTCGTGCAAAACTTCCTGTACAAGAAACAACGTGCTCACAGGTGATATCGCCTTGATCAGTTTTCACAATCCAGCTATGGTCTTTTTGTTGTTCCATCGAATTGACTTTAGTGTTTTCATAGATTTCAGCCCCACGATTTCTTGCTCCTTTACATAAAGCTTGTGTTAAATCAGCTGGCTGAATATATCCATCATCGGGGTGTTGAATGGCACCAACCAAACCCTCAGTGTTACATAGTGGCCATATTGCTTTAACTTCATCGGGTGTTAAGAAATTAACGTTTACTCCTACAGTGCTACCTACACCTGCATAATATTTATACTCATCCATTCTATCTTGACAATTCGCAAGCCTAATATTTGAAACAACACTAAAGCCCACGTTCATACCAGTTTCTTCTTGCAGTTCATGATAAAAATTTACGGAATATTGGTGAAGTTTGCCAACTGAGTAACTCATATTGAATAGCGGCAACAGACCTGCAGCATGCCAGGTTGAACCTGAGGTCAGGTCTTTACGCTCAAGTAATACTACATCGGTCCATCCTTTTTTTGCCAAATGATAAAGCGTTCCAGATCCAACAACACCTCCACCAATAACTACGACTTGTGCTTTATTTTTCATCACTCCCCCGAGGATAATTCAATTAAAAAACGGCATTATATACCTAAATTATAGCAATTACTTTATTCACTTAATGGTAGAATTTCTCGAAATTTAATTTATCGACTATTAGACTCGTTTTTCGGAGAATACAATGAAACTGACGGTAATCAAATGGCGTGATATACCCACCCAAGTCATGATAAAAAAGAGTCGTAGAGAAGTGGAAAAAGTTCAGCTAGACAATCGATTTATGGAAGCAGTTGATTCTGCGGCTACCATTGCAGATGCTACAGATACTGACGCATATATTTCGGATTGGCATAATGAGATAATCGAAATACCAGACGGAGACCTAAAGCAGCAAGTTGCTAGTAAAGCAGCAGAACTGGAGTCATCTTTTACACAGAATGTACTTCTGGATTATGTGAAAAATGGAGGCTATAAACCTTAAATCTGGTCAAACGCCTAAATCAAGTTTTTTCAATTTGCTAAGTATATTTGGCGTGTAAAAAATTCAGTGTTTCTCTAATTCTAGGCTCCTTGAGTAAATAGCTAATAATATTTTTAGATGAATCCAACAATTCAGCATAATCAAGTTCACTTGCTTTCGGGGGCTTGGAGTTAAATACCACAGAAGCGGTAGCCCAGTTTCTGCTCAACTTATAAAAACCAAAGTTTTCTTCAAGCTGCGAAAGCTTACCACTCAAATATGCATCATCTCTAAGCAATACTCGTCTCGAATCAATCTTGACTACTCCGTCAACATCAGTCTTTGCATCATGATTATATTCACACTCAACCAAAACCATACCTTCACGATGAGCAATAGCAACACGTTTTTTATCTAAAGACTGATCGTGATGAATGAGTGTTCCTGGCAAATCGCTGAATGTATTCCTTACAACGATTGGAGTGCTAGTTTTTAAGGAAGCCTTGATTGCTCTAGGATGAATGACTCTTGAACCCTCATCAGCCATCGCCAACATCTGATCAACACTAATTGACGCCAAATATTTTGATCCCGAGACTAACTTTGGATCACAATTTGCAATACCATCTACATCCGAAAATATTTCTACTTTTTCTGCCTCTAGGGCGGCCGCTAATGCGACAGCAGAGGTGTCACTACCACCACGACCTAATGTACGAATATCCCCTCGATCATTAACCCCCTGGAAGCCAGCTACAACAGCAATATTTCCTTCATCAAGAGCCTCGATTATACGCGCAGGATTAATCTCAAGTATATCCGCATTACCAGCATTATCATCTGTCAAGATGCCAGCCTGTCGTCCATTAAAAGAGATTGCATCTAATCCATTTTGACTTAATAGATGGGTAAAAAAAGCAGAACTTATACTCTCGCCAACACTCATAATAAGATCCAATTCTCGCGGACAGACATTGGGACCCACTTCTTTTAATAAGTTAACGAGTGTATCCGTTGAATATGGCTCTCCCTTCCGACCCATAGCTGAAACCACAACGACAATCCTTTCACCAGCCTCAGCATAGCGTTTGACATGCGTCAAGGCGCTTTCACGACAACTCTCATCCCTGAGACTCGTACCACCAAACTTCATAACAATAGGCGATAAATTCTCTGCCATTGCAATCTCAAAAAAAAGAACGAATTATAGCTTGCTAGCACAAACATAGCAAATCTAAAAGGCTTTCAAAGCTCCATTAATATTTAATAGTCAAGAGTTAAAAGTAGTTTAAATACTGAATGCTTGCTTTATTCCATCAAGAATTAAGTCAACAGAAACCAACATTAAGAGGATACCCATCAAACGCTCGATTGCAAGCAGCGCTCTCACTCCAAGAGCACGACCAAGTTTTTCTGAAGATATTAAGATTACTCCCGTTATTAGCCAAGCAACTATTAGAGCTAAAATCCATTCAGGCCATCTCTCAGGAGCTTGAGCCATTATCAGAATTACAGCTGCAATTGCAGATGGCCCTGCAATCAATGGCACCGCCAATGGCACTACAAGAGGTTCCATCTTTTCGTCATGGGTAACAATATGATTAATGCCAGGAAAGATCATTTTGATTGCAATCAAAAATAATATAATTCCTCCAGCAATACCCAATGAAGACTCAGCAATTTGAAGTGATTGCAAAATATATTTGCCGATGAACATGAAAAATAACAGAACCAAAAGGGCAATTAAGAGTTCTCTTATAATTATTTTTCTGCGCCTTTCAATTGGAATATTTTTAAGAATACTCAAAAATATTGGTACATTTCCAATCGGATCCATGATTAAAAATAATAAAAAAATTGCCGATAAAACAGTCACTTAAAACCCCTAATAGTCAAAAAATAAAGAGGAGATTTTATACTAAAAAAATATGCTATTTATTACAATTATTAAAGACTTATTTCTCATAATTTATGGCATTTAAATATATGAAAAATATACATTTATCAAAAAAGAAGAAACTATATTGCAATTCATAAATCAAAGTGTGATAATCAATTTATCTGTTGTGTTCGTGCTTTGATTTATTTCCCTGAGCCGATTACGTATATAACAGGAGATGAGATTGGTTGCTATTGTGCAAGCCCGTCGTTGAATGGGAAGCCTACGGTAAGCATCGAACTTCCGCCTTGAGCCATATGGTTCAGGACCATGTCAACACGGCACAACGGACATTTGTCTAAACTATCTATTAGTTAAGTACTGTCTCCGTATAGTTTTATTCGTCTAATTGGCATTATTTTTCATATTCAAATTTAATATAGTTAAATAAATGGTACTGATAAAATTAGTCAATTACTCTAGTATTATTTCTAATGAAAGAGTTACGCAGCCAACTTAGAGAACGCCGAAAATCTATCAATATTCCCACTCGCAAGAAACAGGGCAAAAAAATCCTCCATCAATGTCAAAAAAATGGAATATTTAGGAGTGCTAAACATATCGCAATATTTTCTCCAAACGACGGAGAAGTGGAAACAGAAAATACAATAGATTTCCTTAAAAAACGAGGCTACTGCGTCTACTTGCCAATATTGGTGGGAGAGAAACTCAAGTTTGCAAAGATTGGTAAATACTTTAGAAAAAATCGTTTCGGCATTAATGAGCCGGTTTCTACTACTCTCATGGGAGCTCACCAAATGGATCTTATTTTGATGCCATTAGTAGGATTCGATAAATACAAAAATCGCTTAGGTATGGGGGGTGGCTTCTACGACAAAACTCTTAGTTTTCAAAAAAATCGTTTGAACTACAGGGTGCCGAAACTGTTTGGTTTAGCGTTTGACTGTCAGGAGGTAGAGCAACTGGACACGATGCCATGGGATGTACCTGTTGATGGCATTATTACGCCAACAAGATTTATTGGATAGTTAATTATTAGGAATTATAAAACGCACAATATTACTCTAACTTACCCAAAGCCTGCTTCTGAAAAAAAGATTTCAGAATTGGTGTCTCGTCAATAACATTCATCCCAAGTCCTCTTAACCAACGCAGAGGTTCGTTGTTTTCCTTGTATATCCAATCCAGACCTGTCATAGTTTTGGCCATGAGCTCATTATCCAATCTTCGTGCCCTAGCATATTTTCTTAATACTGAATGATCACCCAAAGTTTTATCACTATTAGCTAACAGTTGAAGATTAAGTTCTTTGGCATCGGAAAAACCTAGGTTAACGCCTTGACCAGCTAAAGGATGGATATTGTGCGCAGCATCTCCAATAAGTGCTAAGTTAGGTTTGGTATAGTCTTTAGCGCTTCGTTCAATAAGAGGGAAGACTTGCCTGTCACTTTTCAGTTCAAGATTACCAAAGCGATACTCAACGGCCTCAGATAGAGATTGGTTAAATTTATCATGGTCCAGTTTTGTCAACTCGTCAGCTAGGTTGTTCTTGCAAGACCAAACAATTGACGCCTGATTTTCCGATAGCGGCAATAAAGCAATGATGCTATCTGACAAAAAACGCTGCCATGTTGTTTTCTGGAAAGGCTTCTCACCAATAATGTTAGCAATAATTGCTTTTTGAACATAATTATGTTCGGTTACTTCAATTGCTGACAAGGTTCTTACCAGCGAATTCGCTCCATCTGCACCGACAAGCAATCGACAAGAAAAACTGACTTCATTATCCAGGTTTACTTCGTAACCAGCTTCAGTTTTATTTAAACCAATCAATTTTGCGTTGATGCACTCGATTTTATTTTTATCAATACCACCGAATAAGGCAGACTGAATTAAATCGTTCTCGATAATATAACCCAGATGATCCATATTCTCGTCCTTCGCATGGAAGTTAAGACGACCGTGAGAATTCTGATCCCAAACCTTGGTGGTGACAAATACTTGCTTTCTTTGAATATCTTCCCAAATATTGAGAGATTTTAGATATGCCTCTGAGGACGGTGTAATCGCACTCACACGAGTATGAAACGTCTTACTGATTGATGGGTTAATAGTATTCGGTTCGACGATTGCAATTGAACAGTTTTTTTTCTGAGAAAGATCGATAGCAAAAGCAAGGCCTACCATTCCCCCGCCAATTACAATGACATCGAACTTTTTCAACTATCCTTCTCCAGAGATTGTCATTTCACTAATCAGTGTTGAACCAACCTTAAGGTTACTCCTATGGTCAATATCACTTCCCACCGAGACAATATCTTTCATCATGCTTTTGAGATTACCGGCAATGGTGATACCTGATACCGGGTATTGTATTTCACCATTTTCAACCCAAAAACCACTCGCTCCTCTTGAATAGTTCCCGGTCGTTATATTGACGCCGTGACCCATCAGATCAGTCACAATAAGCCCCTTGCCCATATCCTTAGTAAGCTCAGCTAAGCCGCCATCAAAGTTAGAACCAATACAACAGTTGCTGACGCCACCCGCATTTGCCGTTGATTCTAATCCTAACTGGTTGGCAGAATATTGACCCATGACATAACTTGAAACTCTGCCGTTTTCTATAAAAAACTGCTTTTTCTTTAACACACCATCTTGATCAAAAGCTCTCGCACCGAGAGTTTTTACTTGAAGTGGATCTTCATATACATTAATCGTTTTAGGTAACACATCTTTACCCAAAGAGTCCAATAAAAATGAAGTTTTTTTGTATTGTCTAGAACCACTAAGAGCACCAAGTAGTTGAGAAAATAAACCAGAAGATTGTCTTGGAGTATAAATGATTGGGCATTTTTGGGGATTTAAGTGACGAGATCCTAACTTCTTTTGGGCTAATTTCGCTGCTTCTAAGCCAATTTCCGTAGCCGATGTCAGGTCATTAGCATCAAGGGCAATACCGTATTCATAAGCTGTCTGCATCTCGTCATTACGCTTGGCAATTAATGAACAGAAAAGTGTGTCACACTCCATGGCAATATCAATACTTTGCTTGGCATCTAGATTCCAGGGATGATAAAGTTCTAGGTCGGGGATTTGCCATGCCATCCTATCACTCGGTGCAAGACCATTAAAAGGATCCTCTTGGGTATATTTTGCGATTAAACAGGCAGACTCAATTGCTTTTTTTAAACTCTTTTTACTTAGGTCAACGCTAGTCGCTTGACCCTTATTTTGACCAATATAAACACTGACATCAAAGCTCGCATCAAGGTGATACTTTAATGTTTCCACTTCTGACAGCCTCACTGAAGTAGAAACACCTGAACTTTTACCTACTGAAAATTCGTAGTCGGTTGCTTGTTGCTCTTTAATTAACTCTATAGCAAGCTCTGTAGTTTGTTCGAGAGTATTCATAACGATAAATTATACTAAGCCATTAACTATTAATGATTTTTCTATCAACGGCTACTTGACCCTACAGGTGTTTCTATAGCTTGACTAACTCGCTGAACCTCTAAGAGATGAATGCGACGCGAATCCGTTTTTAGTACTTTAAATTGAAAGCCATGAAGCGTGATTTCACTCATTTGTTCAGGTAAGTAGGTAAAACCTGAGATAACCAAGCCAGCCACGGTGTCATAATCATCATTCGTTATAGATGTCTCAAAAAACTCATTAAATTCAATTAAAGGGGTGTTGGCTTGAAGTAAATAACGGCCATCGCCATAGTCGATAATATTATCTTCTTCCAGATCATGTTCATCCTCGATTTCGCCAACAATTTGCTCAATCACATCTTCAAGAGTAACGAGACCTGCAATTTCACCGTATTCATCCATCACTATCGCCATATGAGACTTATTTTGTTGGAACTCCCTTAAAAGCCCTCCTAAAGGCTTACTTTCGGGAACAGATAGTACGTCTCTAAGATACTCACGGTAGTTGAATTCATCACTACCATCTTTGGCAAAATGAGAAAGTAAATCTTTCGCCAGTATGATTCCTGAAATTGAATCCTGATCCTGGTCGTGAATCGGAAAGCGAGAGTGATATGAACTCACCATGACCTGCAATAGTTCGGCTGTAG
>LULS01000082.1_pt1 | contig 12513 bp, 15 predicted proteins | sample 728101 | NCBI WGS metagenome assembly LULS01 (sample SAMN03860283, study PRJNA289734) | marine metagenome | biome: seawater column; feature: ocean; material: water; isolation source: Red Sea water column Station 108 - depth 200m | place: Saudi Arabia: Red Sea | collected 2011-10-15 | depth 200 m | reverse complement strand
GAGGTAATGTTCTTGACAGAACTTTTGAACGAGTCCGTTGGACTGGCCCATATTAATAGTGAGGGGAGATAATTCTCCCCTTTTTTTGTATCTAATGAAAGGGAATTATGAAAACAGCAACAATTGAAATCCTTGAAGAAGGTGAAACTATTTTCGGTTCTCCGACAAATGGGGAATATTTTGTACGAAGATACGAAGATGGAGAAGAAATGGGTGGTGGTTTTTTTAAGACAATGGAAGAAGCCGAAACTGAAGTTCGTGAATATCAAGAGATGAAAACATGAGAAAATCGAAGAAACATAAACAAAGTAAAATATGGAAAGAAGTCCTTGAAACTGTTGTAGCTTTCAAGAACAATCCCGATTATGCTCCCGATCCTGACCATGTTCAGATATACATTACTACAAAGGATGGTGGTATTGTTGAACTTCATGTTGGTTACGATGATGAAGGAGAAATACTAAAGACATTCGATTCTTTTGATTCAGAAGAAGATTTAGAAGAACAACGAATCATTGATAGAATGGAAGACCCCGAAGAAAATATTTTGTTGAATTAATGGGAAATTATAATGAAGTTTATATGAGTGATGGCCCACTCTATACAGAAAATGAAATTAAAGACATTGTTCATATTATAGAGTCAAGTCAATTTAAAATTGAAGAACCAAAAGATAAAAAAGCATTTATTAATAGTAACAAAAAATCAATAGTATCTGCCGTTCCCTGGCCTGAACTTAAAAATCATTTGAGAAAGTTTGAAAGATTTATATTTGATTCAAACAAACTTATTTTTAAGTACGATATTGTTCCTTTCCATGATTCTCATTATCTCAATTTAAATTATTATGATTCAACAAATGATAGTTATGATTGGCATATAGATGGTACAGGATACGGAAGTACTTATGATTTAAAATTGACTTGTCTCTTAAATCTATCGACTGAAAAATATAAAGGTGGGGATTTAGTATTATTCAATGTTGAGGATAAAGCGAGTAAAATAATAAAAGAGAACTTTAGTCAGCCTGGATATGCATTAATTTTCACTTCTACCCATTTCCACAAAGTAAAACCAATTACTAAAGGGGTTCGGAGAACTCTTTCTTACTGGGCGAAAGGCCCATTGTGGAGATAATCTTTCCATTTTATAAATATTAATATTAGATTAATATTAAAATGGATTCTCAATGCTTACCTTTTCACAATTTCTTGCAGAACAATACCTAGAAGAAAAACTGATAATGTACAATCAAGGGAAGAGATACGGTCAAATCGTATTTCTTGCTGGTGGTGCAGGATCAGGCAAAGGTTTTGCAATTAAGAACTTCATGGAAGGTGAAAAATTCAAGATTCGTGATGTTGATGAATGGAAAAAAGCATTCATGAAATTAGCAGATACGAAGGGAACACATCCAGAAATTAAGGGATTGAAACTTTCAAATCCAAAGGATGTGTATAAACTTCATATGTTTGTTAAGAGAAAAGGGATAAAAGACAAAACTCTTGATCTTTTACTTAGGGATGCAAATACCAGACGTTTACCAAATTTAATGTTTGATATCACAATGAAAGATGCAAGTGATATCGGAGATGTCATTCCAAAGTTAGTTGAAGCAGGATATGAATCAAAAAATATCCATCTTACATGGGTATTGACAAACTATGCAGTTGCGATACTCAATAATCGAAATCGTGAAAGAGTTGTTCCAGAAGATATTATGTTACTTTCTCATGAAGGTGCAGCTACAAATATGTACGATGTTATTAAAGGAAAACTTCCTAGAGGATTGAATGGTGGTGTTCGGGTAATTCTCAATAATAGAGACAACACTATTGTATGGGCCGATCCTGACACAAAGAAACCAATGAAAACTTCTCAGGGTGATATAATTATTAAAGATTTTACCTACTTGACTCTCAAGAAAGAAGGTAAAACAATCGGGCCAGAAACAGATATTAAACGACAACTTCTAGGTTGGATAGCTGATAATGTTCCAAAGACAAAATTGACAAAAGATTTGGTGGGTGTTGATCCCGATCTTTTAGATAATATGTACCCGAAAAAAACTTGACATTCAGCACGTTTCTGTGTTATAATATAAGTGAAAGTGAGAAAGGAGTTAAAAAATGACATCTAAAAAATTGAAGAATTTGAGAAAAGAAATTCTGGATAAGTATTCGGGAAAGCTAACTGGATACAAACATTTAGATGATGGAACTGATGATTATGCAAGAAGCATACCAAACGAATCCGAAGAAAATTCAGAAGAAAATTCAGAAAAAACTTGACATTCTTGTCAGGAATTGTTATAATATAAGTAAAGAGTGAGAAAGTAAACCTTTCAACAATTAAACATTATGAAATACAACACAACTTCCTTAGTTGAACAGAAGTCCCTTCTTGCCAAACTGATGGCTGCGGAGAACATTACTGTTGAACATAAGAAAATTCCTACTGCGGCATTCGATGTAAAAAATCGTGTGTTGTACCTACCTATTCTCAAATGGAAGCCTGGTTCTGAGGTCTATGACCTTTTTTGTGCCCACGAAGTTGGTCACGCACTATGGACTCCTGAAGATGGATGGCATTCCTCTGCAAGTAAAAAAGGAAAAGGATACAAGTCCTTTTTGAACGTTGTAGAAGATGCAAGAATCGAAAAGAAAATCAAGAGAAAGTTTGCTGGTGCCCGTAAGTCAATGATTGAGGGGTACAAGAGTTTAATGAATGAAGATTTTTTCGGATTGAGTAAGATGGGGGTTGACCCTAACGATCTTGGTCTGATTGATCGTATTAATTTATATACCAAAGCCGGAACTGCTTATGGAATCGAATTTTCCGATGAAGAAAAAGTTTGGGTTGAACGTGTTGAAAGAACTGAAACATGGGAAGATGTTGTCAAGGTTTGTGATGAACTTTACGATTGGTGTAAAGAAAACGAATCGGAAACTGATAACAGTTATGGTGAATTTGGTGAAGGTTTTGAAGATGAATCGGATGAATTTGAAGAATCTGAAGAGTTTGAGGAATCAGAAAGTTCAGATGGTTCTGATATGAATGAAATGATGTCAGATATGTTTGGTGATGATTCTGAAGAAAATGAATCTGAAGAAGAAAGTTCTTCTGGTGATTCGAGCGAAGATGATTCTGATGAAGAAGAATCTTCTGAAAAGACCGATGAAGAAAATTCAGAGTCGGGCGATTCAACTGAAGAAAAAGAATCTTCCAAGAAAACCATTTCTAATGGAATAGAAGGTGGTGTTGGAGATGCTTTTGGAGATCGTGAAAACATGACTTCAGAACCACGTTCACTTACTGATGAAGAATTTCGCAGAAGAGAAGAAGAACTGGCGGATATGGATGAAAGAACAGAACTTCCTCTTTATTTGACTTTTCCTAAAATTAATACAAATGCACTTGTAGTTGATTACAAGAAAACTCTTGAAGAATGTAATAAGTATTATTCATCTCAAGATGGTGCAAATGAATATGGAATTAAAATTTTGAAAAAGTTTAAATTGACAAACGACAAAATGGTCAATTACATGGTCAAAGAGTTTGAAATGAAGAAAGCTGCGGACATTCATCGTAGGGCATATTCTTCAAAGAAAGGAACTCTTGACATGAACAAGATTCATTCTTACAAGTATAGTGAAAATCTGTTTCAACAGATTACTAACTTGCCTGAAGGAAAGAATCATGGTATGGTTATGTTTATTGATTGGTCTGGTTCTATGCACGCTTACATGAAAGAAACCATTGAACAGTTGATTAACTTGACAATGTTTTGTTCAAAAGTTCAGATTCCTTTTGAGGTTTATGCTTTTTCTGATCATTATCGAGATTGGAAAGACGAAGACAATGAAAAAATTAGTAGGGAGTTTGAAAGAAAGCCTTATGATCATACTGCAATAGGAAATAAAATTGCAGATTATAAAAAGAACAACATTGTAGTTACAAATAGTTTTCGTTTGTTGAATCTTTTTTCTTCACGAATGAGAAATCGTGAATTGAACAATGCGTATCAAAATCTTCTTATGATTGCAGATGGATATGAAAATCGTTACAATTATTATTACAGTAGTGATTATCGGTATTATGGTATGCCTAATAATTTTTCACTTGGTGGAACTCCACTAAATGATACGATTGTTGTTGCAAAATCTGTGATTGAAGAGTTCAAAATGAAAACAAGAGCACAGATTGTCAATGCAGTATTTTTGACTGATGGTCAGAGTAATCAACACAATGAATTTTTGGATTCTGATAATGTAGTTAGAACATTTAGTGGTAGAAATTCAATTCATATTGATGATCCTGCAACTCGTATGAGAGTTTTTCCAGAAGAAGTTAAAGCTCGTAATAGTAGATATACTTCACTTCTTTTACTTGCACTAAAACGATCATTAGGAATAAACCTTCTTGGATTTTTCTTGACTTCTGGTTCTGGAAGAAGAAATATAGGTAATTTGAGTTATGTAATGTCAAGATATCCTACTGAAGAAGATTATAGTATGTTTCGCAAAGAAAAATTCTTGATCGAAACAGGAACATCTTATGATGAACTCTACATTATCAACACCAAAGGTCTTGAAATTGATGAAGTTGATCATATGGGTTCAGTTGAGGCCGGATCATCCAAAGCGGAAATTCGGAGAGCGCTGAAAAAGAATACCAAAGGGAAGTTGCATAATCGCATTCTTCTTAACGCATTTATTGAAAAAGTTGCGTAAAAAACTTGACATCTCTGTCAAAATTTGGTATAATATAATTATGGAAATGAGAAAAGATGACTTTTCTCTAATGTGAACCTCCTAATGGAGATTATTTGTTATGAGTAATTTGACTGAAAAGAGAACTGAAATTGTCAGGGGTCTTGAAAAGGTCTTTCCTGACCGTGAAGTCACTATGAAACAGTTGATGGAATGGGCAGAAGGTGAAGGTCTTTCCAAGTATGCACCATCTTTCATTTGGAAAAGTGAAAACAAAGTCCGAAGGGGCGTATTTCGTATTCCTGAGATTAATGGAAATGTTGCAACTGATACAAAAGTTGCATTTGTGCCTATGGCAACAGAAAAAGAGAAAGAAGTTTCATTGGCAACCAATGTTATAGAATTTCCTAAAAACGAAATGGAATCTTATGTTCCTGCAAAAGTTTCCAATTACGTAAAATTTGGTCATTATAGTGATGTAAAGACCATTAAGAAATCTGGTCAATTCTATCCTATCTTCATTACTGGTCTTTCTGGAAACGGAAAAACCATGATGATTGAACAAGTTCATGCGGAATTGAAAAAAGAACTTTTTCGTGTGAACATTACTATTGAAACTGATGAAGATGACTTGATTGGTCACTATGCATTGATTGATGGTAAAACAGTTTGGCAAGACGGGCCAGTTGTTCTTGCAATGGAACGTGGTGGAACGCTACTTCTTGATGAAGTTGACCTTGCATCAAACAAAATTATGTGTCTGCAGCCTGTTCTGGAAGGAAATCCACTTCTGATTAAAAAAGAAGGAAGGATTGTTCGTCCTAAAGCTGGTTTCACAGTTATGGCAACTGCGAACACTAAAGGTAAAGGTTCTGAAGATGGTCGTTTTATCGGAACTAACATCTTGAACGAAGCCTTCCTTGAAAGATTTCCAATTACAGTTGAACAGGAATATCCTTCTGTAACAGTTGAAAAGAAAATCATCAACAAATTGATGACTTCTCTTAATTGTCTGGATGAAGAGTTTTCTGGAAAACTTGTTGACTGGGCGGATTTGATTCGTAAAACCTTTTATGATGGTGGAGTTGATGAAATTATCGCCACTCGCCGTCTGGTTCACATTGTTCATGCATTTTCGATCTTCAAAGATCGTATGAAAGCGATTGCAATGTGTGTTGCAAGGTTCGATGATCAAACCAAAGAAACTTTCATGGACTTGTACTCCAAGTTGGATGACAAGGTTTCGATGCCTTCTGATGAAGAAGGTGAAACGGTTTTAGAAACAGCGGAAGCTGTAGAAGAAGAAGAAAACTTCAAACCTTTCTAAAAAATAATATAGGAGTTAGGTAAATTACTTAACTCCTATTTCTGTATCTACTGATTATGAACAAACCTGCATTTAGTGAAACTATACCAAACGAATTAAAAGAGTTAGGATACGTTCCACCAATTATCAAGTCGTATGATAAGGATGGTATAAATGTGTGGTTGGATAGACGTAAAAAAGTTTATGATGTTCCTTTTTGGCAATTTACAATGGATGGTATTCAATGGATGGTTTTGGATGAAAGACATGGTTCTGCATCTCAGTTTTATTCACATTACAAACTGGCCAGAGGTCATGTTATTTGTACAGGATTAGGATTTGGAACAAGAGAACAATGGATAGCATCCAAACCAGAAGTTACAAAAGTGACTGTTCTGGAAAAGTTTAAAGAAGTAATAGACTACCATAAAGACATTGACACAAAATGGCCAGACAAAATTGAAATCATAAATTGTGATGCAAATGACTACAAAGGTAATTGTGATTTTTTGTCTATTGATCATTATGAATATGATGATGTATTAAATATTATAGATAGTATAAAAAAAGTATGCAATAATATTACCTGTGAGAGTGCATGGTTTTGGATGTTAGAGCCGTGGATTAGATTGGGATACATTACAGACAATACAGAAAATCCTACTATCATTCCAAAGAAAATTTGGTATGGTGGAAAAGAAAATGATATTGAAAAAAACTATTCCAAGATAAAGATATATTTTGAACATGTAAAATTACCAACTCTTAACAAAGAACAATTAACCAAATTTATTGAGATGTACTAATTATGGAAGTAAAAATACCAGTAGAAGAGTTACGAGAGAAAAAGATAATGGTTTGTACACCAATGTATGGTGGAATGTGTGGTGGAATGTACACTAAAGCTGCAACTGATCTTGCGACACTTTGTACACAATATGAAATGGACTTAAAATATTTTTTTCTGTTCAACGAGTCCTTGATTCCCCGAGCGAGAAATTATTTGGTTGATGAATTTATGAGAAGTCATTATACTCATCTCATGTTCATCGATGCAGATATACATTTTGATCCAAATGATGTACTTACTTTAGCTGCATTGGACAAAGACATTATCGGTGGCCCTTATCCGAAAAAATGTATTGCATGGGAGAAAGTTCGTAATGCAGTTGATTCAGGCCTTGCAGATGAAAATCCCGAAGTTCTAGAACAATATACAGGTGATTATGTTTTTAATCCAGTAGAAAATACACACAAAATTCAAGTTGCAGAACCAGTTGATGTTCTGGAAATTGGCACAGGCTTTATGATGATTAAAAAACAAGTGTTTAATGATTTTAAAGAAGCTTATCCCCAATTTAGTTATACACCAGATCATAATCGTTCTGAAAATTTCAAGGGTGATAGAGACATTCATGCATATTTTGATACAGTAATTGATTCAGAAGCTTATTTGGGTGATATTGCAGGGGGAAGTAATCGGTATCTTTCAGAAGATTATTTCTTTTGTCAATTTGTTCGTAGACTTGGATATAACATTTATCTTTGCCCGTGGATGAAATTGGGACATATGGGTTCTTATGTTTTTTCTGGTTCGATGGCGAGTTTAGCGAATCTTGAATTTGCAGCTCATGGTAATGATTCTGCAAAAGTAAGTAGTCATGTAAAACGAAGAAAGAAAACAACAAGAAGAAAAAAGAAAAAATGACTTGACAATAAGTTAAGAATTTGTTATAATTACACTATTAACTAAAATTGAATTGGAGAATAAAATGAAAGTAAGTGATCGTACAACTAACCTATTAAAAAATTACGCAAACATTAATCAAAGTATAGAATTTCGTGAAGGAAAACTTCTTAAGACGGTTTCTCCTTTAAATACAATTCTGGCCTCAGTTGAAATTGAGGAAGAGTTTCCACAAACATTTCCAATATATGAATTGAATCGTTTTTTGGGAACTTTAAGTTTGTTTAATAATCCAGAATTAGATTTTACTGATAATGGAGTTAGTATTACTGATGACAACCATAAAGCAATTTATCGTTATTGTGGAAGTAGTTCAATGTTCCAAACACCGCCTGATAAAGATATAACTTTTCCAGATGCAGAAGTTAATTTTAAATTATCTCAGGATCAATTTAAGAAAACAATCAATGCAGCTAATACTTTGGGACTTCCAGAAATTGTTGTTGAAGGTAATGGTTCGGAAATATTATTTGTTGTATCCGATACAGGCAATCCATCATCAGATCAATTTTCAACTAAAGTTGGTTCGACTGATAAAACATTTCGTATGATTTTTAAAACAGAAAATCTTAATAAAATCATGGAAGGGGAATATGATGTTTCACTTTCATCTAAACGCATTTCACATTTTAAACGAGAAGGTGATTCACTTCAGTATTGGATAGCACTTGAACAAAATTCTACTTTTGAGGAATAATTATTATGACTGAATCTTTATTATGGGTTGAGGGATATAGACCCAAAACCATTGATGAATGTATACTTTCCGAAACAATCAAGGGAACTTTATCAGATCTTGTAAAAGATGAAAAGATTCCCAATCTTATGTTCACAGGGCCGTCAGGAGTTGGTAAGACAACCGCAGCACGAGCAATTTGTGAACAAACAAATTCCGATTACATAATCATTAATGGTTCAGATGAGGGTAGGATGATTGATACCCTGCGAACCAAATTGACTCAATTCTGTTCGACTATTTCTCTTGGTGGTGGTCGTAAAGTTGTTATTATTGATGAAGCGGATTATATGAATCCCGATTCTGTACAACCAGCCATGAGAAACTTCATTGAGAAGTTTGCAGAAAATTGTTCGTTTATTTTTACTTGTAATTATAAAAATCGAATTATAGATCCGATTCATTCACGATGTGCGGTTGTAGATTTTGGATTGAGTAAAGAAGAGAAACCACATATTGCATCTCTGTTCATGGAACGATGTGTATCAATGTTGACAACAGAAAATGTAACTCATGACAAGAAAGTAATTGTAGAATTAATCAATAAACATTTTCCAGATTTTCGCAGAGTCATTAACGAACTTCAAAGATATGCAACTTCAGGAGACATCGATTCTGGTATTCTTGCGAATATTGGTGAATTAAATTTGGATGTATTAATTTCTGCATTACGAGAAAAGGATTTCCAGAAAATGCGTCAATGGGTTGCATCGAATGTGGATAATGATCCAGTATCGGTTTATCGTAAAATTTATGACAAATTATATGAGGTATTGGAAAGATCTTCTATACCTCCAGCGGTATTGATTATTGCAGATTATCAATATAAATCTGCATTTGTTGCAGATCAAGAAGTCAATCTTGTTGCATGTTTGGTTGAATTGATGGCAGAATGTGAGTTTGTATGAATGAAATTTTTAAAAAATATGGTAAAGTTTCAATATTTGGAAAACGAATATTACATGTAGCCTCTCCTGTTCGATGGAAGGGAAGTAAGTATGAGGTGGAGCGTTGTTCCAACTGGAAGGTGATGATGGACACGGTGAATTTTTTGCCAATGTGTCATCACTATATAATGATTCCAGAAAGGAACACGCTCTCTTCATCAGATAAACTTTATTCGATGGATAACGTAACGATAATTCCGTTTCCTTATCCACAATCGGTAATGCAGAATCGTGCTAATTTTGATGGTAAAACATTCTGTAGAATCTTTTCTGGAAGACAAAAAGTAGAATTTCGCCCTGGCGAATTCATTACATTGCATACTTCTTCAATCGATATTGATTTTGTATTTTGTCATCAACCAGAAATTCTTACAAATGTTCTTTGGAATTTGTTGTCTCTTCGTTATGGAATGAACAATACAGATTCCATGTGTTTTTTCCATTGGGTAGATTGCAATGCATCGAGCCCTGCACCAGCATTTCCACCTACATTTTTCAGACAATTTGAAGCGATTGACAGGTGTAGTAAGATATTTTTTCATTCTGATATGAGTTTGAAATATCTTATGTCAAATTTTGGAGAAAAGAAACCTCATGTTCTTATTCCAGATGAAAAAATTCTGATGAATAAAATTGCAAAGATGCCACTCAAAGCAAAACCACTTCCTCAAACGAATGGTGAATATTGGAGTTCACCAGAAGGAAAGAAAATTATTGCATTTAATCATCGTTGGAATGAAACAACTGGTGCAAGACAACTTCACAAGATGATGGAAGGATTACCAGAAGAATATTTGGTTCTTGTTACAGATGAAAAAGTTAAAAAACCATTGTCTGGATATTCACCAGTAGATGAAGGTGGGAAATTAGAAGAACTGGAAGAAAATGATACTGATTCTGTTTATGAGCCAGGCAGATTTAAATATGCATATGAAGGAATCCCCACATCACGACTTGGTTCGATGGAATTGTATTCTGATTTTTTACGTGGTTCTTATGCATCTGTTGCGTGGATTAAAGGATATGCAACATGGAATTTATCAGTACAAGATCCAATCTTGGTGGGAACACCAACTTTAGTTTATGATTCACCTATGATGAGAGAAGTACTTGGTGATAATTATCCATTTTATTTCAAAACAAAAGATGATTTTCAAAGAATGATTCAAAATATGCCAAGTGATTTTTCTCATTCCATACCGAAACATGATAATACATTTCGTGATAATTTGGTGCAGGCCATGATGAATAGTTGGCAACATACTAAGATGAATAAAGAAGGATCATTTTGCAAGCCGTGGTTGTATTTTGTTTTAAATGGTATGGAATATAAGAAGGATTTTCTTTATCAAACACATCCAATTATGGTTGATGCACAAGGTGGAAATTCATGGGAAACAATTCGTAGATGGTGTTTACAATTTGGTTTGAAAGATGACCCAACTTCTCGCCATACTCGTTTGTTTATTCCAGATGAGGACATTGAAAATAAGATAAAAAAATATTTAGAAGGTTTTGATGGTACTAAATATTCTATGAAAGAACATGAAGATTTTCATAGTGAATTAAATAAAAGTAATGTAAGATCAACTTTATCAGAGTTTATGTCATGAGCCCTTTTGATTTTGTAAATCAGATTAATCACGGTAAGATAAATCTGATGGATGAAACTCCCGAATTAGAAAAGGAGTATAAACAGTTCATTATAAATCGTGCATTGAGTTTCAATCACGATACAGTACTTTATGCAAACGAAATGAACGTTCAGAATCACCTAGATTCGAAGCTACAATTCGACTTTTTTCTAAATACAATTAGACCGAAAAAACGGTATGGAAAATGGTTGAAACGTGAAAACAATGGAGTTCTCGAATTAATCAAGGAATATTACAAGTGCAGTTATGCGAAAGCTAGAGAATACTCTACTTTACTTAATGATTCGCAACTGGATATTATTAAACAAAGAATTGATACAGGTGGTTTGAAAGGACAAAATGAGTGAGCATATTATCCAAAATATGGTTGAAGTAGAATTAAAAGAACCCGCAGGGAAAATATTACATAGTACATTTTAAAGAGTTGTTTGCATTAGACGGCAAAACAACCAATTTTTCTGAAAACGATGAAGCAAGACGAAATACTATTGCCAATCTTCTCGCAGAATGGGAATTAATTTCTCTTGTGGAACCAGATAAATCATCAGAGCCTACTGTGCCATTGAGCCAGTTGAAAATTCTTTCCTTCAAGGAAAAGGATGAGTGGGAGCTTACTCCCAAATATAATATTGGAAATAAAAGGGATTCTGATGAGTTGGACGAATGATTTACGATTTTATAAATTATTTTCAGGTGTAAAAGACCCCAAAAGAGCTACAGAGGGGTCTGCGTGTTTTGACTTGTACTCTTTTTTACCAGACAACTCAGCAGTTTCGGTGTATATAAACCATGTTGATGAGTTGGAAATAAAAAATAGATTGGTGCAAAATCAAAGGGTACAAGTCAATCCTAAAGAAAGAGTTTTAATACCTACTGGACTTATTTTTGATATTCCATATGGGTATTCAATGAGATTATATCCAAGATCGGGCCTGGCATTGAAACAAGGATTAACCCTTGCAAATAATGTAGGGATTATTGATTCAGATTATGTTGAGCCTGTTTTTGCAATGATGACTAATATTAGTGGAACAACGCAATACGTAAAACAAAATGAACGTATTTGTCAGGGTGAATTATTTAAAGATGTAAAATGTATCTTGGATGAAATTGATGAAAAACCAGACAAAAAAACTGATAGGGATGGAGGATTTGGATCAACTGGAAAGGAATAATTTTGGTTTATATATTAGAGAAATGGACAATTGCATCCGTTCAAGTAATATATTATATTCCAGATTATTTGCACGTTGTCAACGAATTCGTGTGGCAGACAGAAGATCAAAGACCGAAATATCCAAGAATAGGTGAATTTCTTGAATATTGGGATAAGAACATTGATGGCCCAATCAAGGAAGTTTTTATATATGACCACGATGAACATAATATAAGAAAAGTTGACAGAAGATT
>LULS01000061.1_pt1 | contig 12590 bp, 13 predicted proteins | sample 728101 | NCBI WGS metagenome assembly LULS01 (sample SAMN03860283, study PRJNA289734) | marine metagenome | biome: seawater column; feature: ocean; material: water; isolation source: Red Sea water column Station 108 - depth 200m | place: Saudi Arabia: Red Sea | collected 2011-10-15 | depth 200 m | reverse complement strand
GGTTCCATCTGGTTCAGGTGGAACAGGGTTTGCAAACCAAATGTTAATTTGGGATTGGAATTTGCGAAACATAAAATGGCACACAATACAGCAAAGTGGACCCAACGTTAAGAAAATCGCAGGAGTAATGAATCCTAGATTTGATTTAAAATCGGGTTCATATACAGCTGCTGGTAAAAAGGCAGGATATGGATTTGATTTAACGATGCAATTTGCTGTTGATTATATCAAGGGGGAGACAGATTCATTAGTTTTAAAAACTGAGTTCGAACATGAACAAACCAAAAAAATGTTAGCTGAAGGACAACTTGATGAATTTGCTTTTTGGGATAAAGTAAAGAAGATATGGAATAAATTTATATCATCATTAAAAGTTTATTGGGACAAATTTACAGGCATGTTAAAGAAAATAAGAGACAAAATAGTTGAGGTATTTACAGATGGTATAAATTCTGTTTTGACTTACTTTGGACTAGATGTTAGTGTGCAAGTACGAACTACAGTAAAATTATTATGATAAGTTTCAGAGAACTCACAGATGAAAACCTTTAAAGAATTATACGAGGGATTATATTTCGCACCTACGCACTCATTAAGTTTATCAGAACTTATTTTTACTAGGGCAATGGGTGGATCAGATACGTCTCCTACTTCAACAATAAGAGGTGGGTCTGGTTCGTCAGCAAATTATATGTGGTTGCCGCTATCTGGTTCCATGTTTAGAAGAATATTTCCGAATGAAGTTAGAGCAACAGTTTTTCATGCAACAAGAATGAGTAACTTCGACCAGTTGTATGATATCCAAAACTCAAGGCGTTCTATATCTGCATTTACAAATATGGATAGATCGATTATTGTTACGGGTGTGCAGGGTGGTAGTGGTCTTGTTGTTGAACTGGATGGAAACATTCTTGCAGCAGCCAGAGAAGATCTTATGTCGATTCCCGAAACATCTGGTAGAAGGATGCTTGGTTTCAATTGGTTCAGAGGGCCGTGGGGCTCAGATGATGTTGCGAAAATGCAAAAAGGTCTTGAAACACTATTGAAAGTATTAATCAAAAAATATGGAAAGGCATTTGATGGGAATGCACCAAAGGGTAAAGATGATTTTACAAAATGGATGTACATGCATGGGACATATAAAAATTCTAAAGTAAATAATGCTGGTAGAATAATGCAATCTCTCATAAAGGATTATTTGGATGGTGTTGAGAAAGTATTCAAAAAAAATTCCAAACAGGTTCAAAATACATTGACTAGATACATGCTACGTCGCAAAACAGATGACAATTGGGATGAAATTGTAACTGATGATTTTGAAATTACAAAGGTATGGATAATAGAAGACGCAGATGAAATGATGCCTGATCATGCTGAAAGGTTTAAAGTAAATATATCATCTACAAATTTACCAGTTGAGATTACTAATGCCCAGAGCATGGAAGCACATGTAAGAGGTGTTGCAGCAAAAGCTACAGGTAGGTCATAATGATAGGTTTCAGAGAACTCACAGAAGACAAGGGTGGTAAGAACCTTCACCTTGAACATCTCGAAGACGAGATTATCAACTATGGTGTTGATGGTGGTCGTGCTGCTATCAACTTTCTACGTTCTCTGAGAGACATGCTTGCTGGTTCAAGTCGTTCTTCCGTAAACATGACAGTCAAGTGGGATGGTGCACCAGCAATCTTTGCCGGTGTTGACCCAGAAGATGACAAGTTCTTTGTCGCAAAGAAGTCAGTGTTCAACGTCAATCCTAAACTATACAAAACATCAGCAGAGATAGATGCTGACCTATCTGGTGCACTCAACTCAAAGTTCAAGATTGCACTTGCAGAGTTCTCTAAACTTGGTATTAAGGGTGTTCTGCAAGGCGACCTTATGTTCACTGACGATGTTGAAACCGAGACAATTGATGGAATTTCTTATTACACCTTTCAGCCTAATACTATTGTATATGCTATTCCTGTTAATAGTGACCTTGGAAAAACAATCAACAAGGCAAAGATAGGTATTGTCTGGCATACAACCTATACAGGCGATGCATTACAGGATATGAAAGCATCGTTTGGTGCTAACATATCATCATTGAATACATCAGCATCAGTTTGGATGGATGATGCAACATACAAGGATGTGTCTGGTAAGGCAACATTCAATGAGAAAGAAACAGAGAAGATTACCTCAACACTGTCTCAGGTAGGTTCCACATTTCGAAAGATTAATGGTCCCACGCTTCGTAAGTTTCTTGCTCTACAGGAAAGTATGACAGGTGCTCTTGTAAGTGCCTCACTTAAGACCTACAATAACAGTAAGGTTCGTGTTGGTGAGAAAATCAGTAATCCAAAAGCACATGCACAGGGATACGTCAAGTGGGTTGAGTCATCGATTCAAAAACAGATTGACAAAGCAAAGAGTGCTAAGGGTAAGGACAAGTATACAAACACACAGAAACAATATGTCATAGAAGTCAAAAAGCATGTTCGCAATCTAGAACAGATAATCACCTTTCAAAATCTGTTGGTTGACGCAAAAATGCAAATCGTACAAAAACTAAATAGTGTTAAGGGGTTAACTGATACATTTATAAAGACTAAAAATGGGTTTAAAGTGACAAACCCTGAAGGTTATGTTGCTATTGATAGAGTGAGTGGTGGAGCAGTTAAACTGGTTGACCGTATGGAATTCTCGTTTAACAATTTTACAGCTATAAAGGCATGGGACAAATGATAAGATTTTCCGACCTCTATGAAAAAGTGGTTAACGTTGTGCAACGCAAAAAGATGGCACGTCGCATGGCAAAGATGGCCAAGTCTAAAGCATTTCAATTCAAGAAGCAACGGGCAATGCTCAGAGTAAGAAATCCTGCTAAACTTGCTTTGGTTGCTAGGAAGAAAACTATACAAGTTTATAGAGATAAGATGTATCCTAATTACAAGGATATGGCATTGCCACAGAAAGTTAAAGCAGACCAAATGGTAATTCAGAGGTATGGAGCAAAGATTGATAAGGTTGCTAAGAAAATGGCAGTAAAGTTGAAGAAGGCTGAAATGCAAAGAATCAAAGCAGCAAGAGAGAAGATGAAAGAAAAATGATGTATACATTCAGAGATTTATTAGAAGCACCACAGACAATTGTATTTACCTTTGGACGTTTCAATCCGCCCACGACCGGTCATGAGAAACTTATTCAAAAGGTGGCAAGTGTTGCTGGTTCTAATAAATTTCGTATCTACCCATCCCATACACAGAATCCTAAGAGAGACCCACTTCCCTATGCACTAAAAATCGCATATATGAGAAAGATGTTCAAGAAATATGCAAAGAACATTATAGCAGATAAGGACGCAAAAACTGCTATCATGGTTGCAGAAAAACTCTTTAAAGAAGGGTTTAAAAATCTAATTATGGTTGCTGGTTCTGACCGTGTTAAAGAATTTTCTACACTTCTAAACAGATACAATGATGCTCCAGACAAAAAGGGAAATCAACTTTTTAAATTTGATTCTGTTGAAGTTATATCTGCTGGAGAACGTGATCCTGATTCCGAAGGTGTAGAAGGGATGTCTGCTTCTAAGATGCGAGCAGCAGCAACTGCTGGTGATTTTGATTCATTTCAAATGGGACTTCCTGCTGGATTCAAAGATGGCAAAAAACTGTTTCGTGACCTTCGTAAGAACATGGGTATTCGTGAAGAGAAAGACATGGGTGAAATGTCTGATATAGAATCTCTTCGTGATGCATATCTTACGGGGAAGATTTGGAACATCGATGATATAGTAGAAGCCAATGGTGTTGAAGGTAGGATTGTAAATCGTGGCACTAATTATATTTCTTTTTGTGATGACGATGGCAAAGTTCATAAAGCATGGTTGCATGATATCGCACTTGAAGAGCGAAACTATAGAAAAGAGTATGACAATTATCACTCTGACCCCAAACAAATTAAAAGACGTTCCTCTCGTAATAAGGCTCGTAGAAAGATGGGTGAAAAGGCAGTTAAGGGTATGGATGTTGGACACAAGGACAACAATCCACTTAACAATACTCCCAAGAATTTACGCAATGAAGACCCAACCAAGAACCGTAGAGAACCACGTCTGAGAGAAGAAGATGAACTTGATGAATATTGGGTGGATGACCTTTTGCAAAAAATACATCAAATTACACATCCAAGGGGATACAAAGAGGTCGTTAAGTATTACGTAAAACTAATACAAGACGACCCAAAATATCGTAAGAATCCAACTCAAGCGGCAAAGGCAACAGCAGATGTTTTTACTGGAGTAGAGGCTAGAGGACTCATATCGTACATAAACGATTTGGTTAAGAAAGGGAAACTTCCCAAAGAACTCAAAGCACAATATGAAGAGATGACTTTCAGTAAATTCGTCAATAGAATTAATGAAGTGAAACAAGACCCTGATATCAAGGACAAGGAAGGAACACAGCCTGCCAAGTATCATACAGATTTATCACCGTCCACAAAGAAAAAACGTGATGCACATTTCAAGGCAAAGAAATCTGGTCCTGCTCCTGGCGATGCTGATGCAGAGACCAAACCATCTGTTCATACCAAGAAGTACAAACAGATGTATGGAGAAGACTTTCAACTCGATGAAAAAATTGAGGGATTGGTAAAGAAGGCAGAGAAGTCCGGCATGCCATACGGTATACTGAAGAAGGTATACGATAGAGGAATGGCTGCATACAAGACAGGACATCGGCCCGGAACGACTGCACAACAGTGGGCGTTTGCAAGAGTTAACTCATTCATAACCAAAAGTTCTGGCACTTGGGGTAAAGCAGATGCCGACCTTGCAAAACAAGTAAGGGGAGAATCACTTCAAACAGAAGAAGAGATGAAATGTCCTCCTGCGACTCAAGACCTTGCACTCAACACAAAGAATCGAGATGCAACAACCAAGAATTATGGTTATGGTCCTCTGAATGTAGATGAGCCAGGCGACTACTGGGAAAAGATTGCAAAGAAATGGGACACCACTGCCGAGGCAGCAAAGAAATCTAGATGTGCAAACTGTGTTGCATTTGACATCTCAGAGAGAATGAAAAAGTGTCTGCCCGGCGAAACTTCTGACGATGAGGGTGAACTAGGATACTGCTGGATGCATCATTTTAAATGTCATTCTGCAAGAGCATGTCACACTTGGGCAAAGGGTGGTCCTATTGAGACAGATGAGAAGTCTCATGATTGGCAAGAACGTGCGTTTGGTAAAAAGACTGAGGCGGTTTCCTTTGCCAACTTCAATAAGAGAAATGCATGGGGTGAGATTACAGAAAAAGCAGAACATGATGGGAGGTCCGTTGAACTAAATAATCCTACACAGGGCGATACTAAAAAGTACAAAGTTTACGTAAGAAACGATAAGGGTAATGTAGTAAAGGTTGAGTTTGGTGACCCGAATATGGAAATCAAACGAGACGACCCAAAACGCAGAGCTGCATTTAGAGCAAGACATGGGTGTGATAATCCAGGCCCCAAGTGGAAAGCAAAATATTGGTCATGTAAATTTTGGAGTGCTAAATCAGTTACCGATTTGATGAAAGGATAACTCGGAGATAAAAATGACTCATTACAGAGAAAGCATGCGACAAACACTGGAACGCATGTATGAAATAAACGAAAGAAAAAGAAGTGAATCTATCGTAGAAGCTTCGATGAAGCCTGCTCAAATTGCTGCTCTAAAGAAAGCATATGAACCTATGCGGGGTAAAAGAATCAGTAGTGCCAGTGCCAATAAACTTGATAAGTTGATGAACAAATTCGCTAAGGAAAAGGATCTACTTATTCAAATATTGAAAGCGGACATTCCTTTCGTAAGTACTAAAGCAGCAACAATACTTCTCTTTAAGCATGGCATGGAACCTAGTGAGATAAACAAACTGAAAGAAGAAGTTGAACTTGATGAAGATATGAACGCCTTGATTTTTGCTTTATGGGGTGGTGCTGCTATGGTGGTGCTTCCTGCTTTGATGATATATGATATTATGCTTAGAAACAAAAATTCTTCACTAGATGATAAAGTATTTAAAATAGTTGGCCAACTGCTTTCCAAATTCAAAAAGGACAAAAATTATAAACCAAATAGTGCAGAGATAGATGCCAGTAAGAAGTTAGAAAAAGAGGTTAAAAGTAAAGAACCAAGCATTTTCAAAAAGGCAATGTCAAAATTAAAATCAATAAAATCAAAAAAAGAATCCGTTGAACTGGATGAAAAAACAAAATGGAGAAGGGGCGATGGTCGACCAAGAGGTGCGGCACATATAGAAAACGAAAGATTTTGGGATTTGCCTAAATCCTCTTTAGAGTATATTATAAAAGATGCTGGTGAAGCAATGAGGCTAAATCCAACAGCAAGAAAAGCAACGACAGGACGAGGTAATTGGGCAGACCAAGTTAATGATGCTCACACTGTTTTGGGATGGAGAAGGAAGAATGGTATCAAAGAAGAAGTTGAACTTGGTGAAGCAATACCTAAATCTACAATGTATGGTGTTGTGGTTAAAGGAAAGGTCATTGCCAAGGGTTCGAAGGCAGTTATGAGCAAGCTTGCAAAACAAAAAGGTGGTTATGTTCTTAATTCGCCTGCTGCAAAAGTTGGTGACTCTATCGTCTCTAAAGATGGCATAAAAACACTAGTTAAGAAAGAAGAAGTTGACCTTGATGAAGATATTGCGTCCATCATATCTAATCCAAGTGTTGTTGAACTTATGGTTAAAGGACCATTTCTTTTGGCATTATTGGCTGGTGTTGGAGGATATTTAGCAGAACCATTTAAACCAGCAATCAAAAAAATAGTTGATAAACTCAAAAAAAATAAAAACTATAAAATATCTGATTCAGAAAAGTCTGATGTTAAAAACGCTATGTCTAAACTTGCAAAAGACAACCCGAGTGTTCTTAAAAAGGCAGTTAATATTCTTAAGAAAAAATCAGAACAGAACGAAGAAGTTGAACTTGATGAAAACGTAAAATTTGATAATGCAGATTTTATGTTAGGTTTCCTTGTCCCGTGGGCAATGAATCCAACTTCCAAATATGAGCCACATCTTGCTAATTATGTCAAGAAACTCATTCCTGCCGACAATCGACAGTATGCGTATAAAATGATTGCACAAGTACTTGTTAAATTGATACAGGGTGGTATGTCAGCCGTACAGAATTTTGCTCGACAGAATAAGGGTGCCTATGATAAGATGGATAAGAACGTTAAGAAACATCTTATGAAAGGTCTGAAAGCTGAGTACACGATGGGTGAAGAAGTTGAACTTGATGAAAAGAAAGGTCGTCGTCCATCTGCTCGTGCAGACGCAATGAAAGCAATGAGAAGGTCTGGTGAGTTTAAAGACAAGGATGACGATGATATACGTGCAACAGATGCCGATGTAAAGGCAGCATCAAAGAATATTTTAATGCAGATGAAATCAGCTGCCGACCTTCCTAAAGGCGGTGAGATTGAATTTCTAGACAAGAAGAAAGTAAAGGTTCCACAGAAAGTTGCTCAACTGTTTGTACAAAAGTACATGTCTCTCAGGAGACCAGCAGATAAAGCAAAGTTCCAAGAAAAGGCAGCAAAGTCATATAAGGATTTTGTATCTGCCATGAAAGAAGAAGTTGAGTCTGAACATACAATTCTAGATCGGATTCATAATAAAATACAGGAGAGGAAAAATGTCTAAGAAGTATCTAGATACAAAAGAAGGCAGCCTTGAGCAATCCGTTTTAGGTGTATGGCAGGCTGCGGTAGAAGAACAAGCACTTCGAGAAACAAATAAAAACGATAAGTCTGATGACGGTGAAGGACTTGATGCAGTTCAACCAAAGGCATTAAAGAAGAAGTTCAAAGACCGTAAAGATAAAGACATTGATAACGATGGTGATGTAGATGATTCGGATGAGTATCTACACAAACGTCGTCAGGCAGTGTCTAAGGCAATAAAAAAAGAGGGACTAGAAGATTCTCCTAATGTCGCAAACTCTCAGCATCTTTGTGCAAAGAATGTTGTGCACGAGGAATGGGGTGAGGGAGAATGTGTTCCTACAATGCATGCTATTCCTGATGAAGACGGAAACGTTGCGTGGTATGATGTGATGTTCGAGCATGGTATTGAGAAGGGGGTTGTTATTAGTGAACTCAAAGTAACACGTTCTGAAGCACATGAGAATCATAAAAAGAAAAATGGTAAGTTGCTGAAAGCAAAATATCATGAAGAAGTTGAACTTGATGAAGCAAAAATTGCAAAAAAGGTTCCCGCAAAAGATGGTGGATACTTTGTGGTTCTTCATCGTGATACAAAGGGTATGCGAGGCACACAAGATAAGTTTCTGATGCGTGTTCTGAATAAAGGTAAAGTGAAAGAATTAGGCTCACATTCATCTTTGGATGGCGCACTTAAGTTTGCAAAGAACCGAGGTATCATTGAGGAAGTTGAAGAATCTTATGAGTGGGGCACAGATGAGTATCGTAAACATACTCAAAAAGTCACGCCTGGTCAAGACATCACAGATTATCAGAACTTCAAAGTTAACAGCATGAAAGAAGCACTTGCCAAGGTATGGGGTTTAGATGAAAACGATAAGAAGAAACGACAGGAAGGCAAAACTGCTACTGGTGAAAAGAAAGATACAATTGACCTAAATCCAAGGATAGAGGAAAAAAAGGACTGAGGTGATAACACTTGCACAGTTATTGGAAGTTTCTAAGGAAAACTTACCATCAATCTATTGCGATTTGGACATGGTTCTCGTAAATTTTATAAAGGGAGCCGATGCAGCGGTTGGTGGTTCTTTCGTAGATACGCCTAAGGATGAGAGATGGAGCAAGGTCAATCAAGTCAAAGGATTTTGGGAAAATCTGGAATGGATGCCAGGCGCAAAACGTCTGTATCAGTTTATTGCTAGATACGATGCACATGTATTGTCTGCATATACTGGTAAAGACCCAACTTCTAGAGTCGGTAAAATGAAATGGTTGGCAAAAAATACTGATTTCAAAAGGTCCAATATTAATTTAGTATTGAGATCACAGAAACAGAAGTTTGCAACGACAGACGGAAAACCAAATGTGCTTATAGACGATTATAAGAAGAATATAGTTGAATGGAGAGCAAAGGGTGGAATAGGAATACTCCATACCAAAGTGTCAGAAACTATAAACGAGTTGAAACGTCTAGGATTCAAATAACATAAATAGAAGGAAATATAATTATATTCTTGCAAGAATAGGGAGAAAAACAATGAGTTTATGGGGATCAAGTACGACGGCTGAAAGTCGTCCCAAGTTCCTACCGGTAGATTCGAATGCACAAGGATCTGGTGGTTCAAGACAAGATGTTATTGCCACTAGTGGGGGTTGGGCCTTATCGCCTGGTCACGGAAACTCCGGCAATGACAATGCAGATGCACAACCTGAAATATTGGTATGCATTCGTAATCTAGCAGAAGTTTTTGGTTCTGCTACACCAGTATCAATTGGATTTACAGAGGGTGAAGTTGCTGATACAGGAACATTCGATATTACAGTCACATTTGACGAAGCAATTGATGTTACATCTGCTGCTTGGTCTGCTAACCAGACTGTTACCAACAAGGCATACATTTTGTTGTCTCGTTTGGGTGTAACAGATATGGTTGAGGACAGCACAGTTGCTTGTCAGTATTACTCTGGTGATGGTACTAACCAAATCACATTTAGAGGAACAGTTCAAACTAACGCTGCAGCTGGATTCCTTGCCTTTAACGGTGCTGGTGTAGGTGATTCTGCCGGTGAAGGGAAAAATGCAATTATCTTTAACGGTACTGCAAACATGGATCAAGAAAATGGTGATTCCATACTTGCAATTCTATTAGAATCGGGAGCAAGAGATACTCAAGGAGACTTCTTAGCACTTGATGGAACAGATGGTAGTTCTACTAATGCTGGTGATGCAATTTTGGCAGAAGCTGTAGACTTTACAATCGCTGGAGTAACAGGAACAGCTGACATTACTGACTTGACAAAGACAGGTGGTGATTCCGCAGTTTATATTGGACTGTTGGAAGATGGTGCAAGTGATGACCAAGGTGAAGATAAGGTCATCATGAACGGTACAGATAGCACTTCAGCTAATGCGAATGATGGGTTTGTTGCAGAAGATTACACTAGTGACATTGTTGTATACACACAAGCAGGAACGTCCACTGGTACAGCTTCTGTATTAAATGGTGTAACTGTTGCAGCTGCATAGTATTAACTGTTATAAATAACTATATAAATTGTTTTAAGGTGAGGTGAGTATGATTACTAAGGAAATTATTGTTGAAAGAAAAGAAGCTATTCTTGTAGACTTAGATACAGTTAAGAATAGATTAGAGGAAATTGAAAAGGCAAAATTAGAAAACATCGCACTACAGAACGCACTCATGGGTGCACTTCAACAGTGTGATGATTTTCTTGGGAAATTAGATAATGTATCAGGTGATGAAGGATGATGCGTTCATACCTTCAGTAACATTCCCCCCAAGTGCAATTAAGCATGGGGGTTTAAATAAGGAGATGCCATTATGGCTGACAAGAAAATTACGGCTTTGACCGATCTATCCACTGGTATTGCTGGTGCGGATTTGCTTCACGTTGTTGACGATCCAACAGGTACGCCTATCAACAAAAAGGTTTCGGTGACAAACTTCATCAACAACCTTCCTTCTTTTATCGGGTTCTCAAACTCGACAGAAGACGTTTCTGACGGCACGCAGACTGCTCTTTCTGTTTCGACAGCGGTTACACTGCTTCAGACTGCTGGCACTAATGCCACAACTCTTGCTGACGGCACTATTCAGGGCCAAATCAAGATTATCGTTAACGACACAGACGGTGGTTCGTCTGTATGTACTCCTGCTGACCCGATGGGTTATGCTGACATTAACTTCGTGGATGACGGCGACTCCGCTATCCTGTTGTGGTCGGGTACATCTTGGGCCGTATTGGCATCCAATAAGGTTGCTACCGATATGGGTCTGGTTGACGTTGCTAACTAATAGTTGGTAGCATCACCAATAGTTTTTTGGGGGGTGGAATTTGCCACCCCCCATTAAACCTAAAGGATTAAAAAGTGATTCGTGTAAATACCGGAAAAACTATGAAACAAACATTACAAGAGATTGCAGTAAGGGAAATATCAGAAAAACCTATGCCGCAATTTCTAGAAGAACAGATTAGAGATAACCCACCTGTATACATGGATGATGAAAAGCCATATGCAGACGATGGAGAAGAGAATGAAAAAGTTTAAGACTTTTATATCAGAAGATGGTCCCTCATATTCTTTTCAAGGTGCTTTGACAGGAACAGGTGAAACGTTAGACAACCAGTCTGCATTTGCAAATCCGTCAGTGCTGAAGAAATTGAATGCTCTTATTGGCAGTGTGGCAAATGATAATCACATGCTACCAGAAAATGCAATCCAGAGAATTAGACTTCATCTAAGTAAGGTAGGTTTAACTTTTGATGCAGTTCCAGATATCATGGAAGATAGTGGTTCTTTTGAACTTCCATTGAAACTGTTTGGTGGTAGATTCGGTAAGGATGAGAATACTCCTCATGACGAATTCCTAGAAGATGATGGATTAGAGCATCACATTGAGGGAGGGCTCACCCTACATATTGGTTATGAAATGCAAGAAAATAACTCATGTAGGTTGACTGCCAGTATTAAGTAGTAATGTATGATAAAATCACGGATGAGAACGTTGTCATGTTTGCCATCCGGCATTATGATAACCCACACTGTGAAAGTGAAAAGGAATTTCATGATGACATGAAGAGGTTTAAGTATGTTAAACGTCTTCTAAGAAAATATGATGAGACAGGAATACTAAAAGAGAGGCTTTTACTTAACCACATTATCATATTGAACAATTTATTTGGACCTGATGCATGTGCCACATTACTACTGTTTAAGATACGAAATCAATATTGGGGCACACTAAAAGCATTTTTACTATTTCTAAATATCATAAGAGAGGATGAATTATCGGATGTGACAGAGGATATGTCGGTCATGCAAACATTAAGGGAACTGTGATGGGAAGAGCGATAGACTTATTTGTCACATACAGATTTATCAAGTTACTAGTTACACCATTCGAAAAGACTGATGCGTTTAAACTGGGCATCATCGATGAGAATGGTCATCGTATAATACCTCCAAAACCCAAGGTTGGTGCTTGGGACAAAACACCAAAACCCCTTACCACTACCGAAGAGAAGAATGCTTATACGATTCTTCATAAACTCGTTTTCAACATCAAAAAACTATTTGGCAAGGTGCCGGGCCTTAGAACCAAACTAGGAACCTATGCTGCTGCAATATTTCTTCTCAAAGATACATTCAAGGAATCTGTTGATGATCCAGATGTGTTCGAGAAAGAGTTTATGAAGTACCTAAAAGAGCATGGATATGAAATTGATGATAGTATATCCGAACAAGTAATAGGTTTTGGTGAAGTTCTTCCAAAGGGAGAGTACACTCTAGTCAACGATATCCTAAATAAAGAAGAGGAAGAGTTGACTGCAAAGAAGGGTGATAAGG
>LULS01000575.1_pt1 | contig 12690 bp, 15 predicted proteins | sample 728101 | NCBI WGS metagenome assembly LULS01 (sample SAMN03860283, study PRJNA289734) | marine metagenome | biome: seawater column; feature: ocean; material: water; isolation source: Red Sea water column Station 108 - depth 200m | place: Saudi Arabia: Red Sea | collected 2011-10-15 | depth 200 m | reverse complement strand
AAAGGTATTTCTTGTAGGCGCAGGTCCTGGTGATCCGAGTCTCATTACACTACGTGCAGTAGAACTAATCAAAAAAGCAGATGTTGTACTTTATGACAGGTTAGTAAGCAAGAAAATTCTTTCAATGGTTCCGAAAAAGGCAAAAGCTGTTTACGTTGGAAGAGCCGTAGGTGATGATTACAAGCATCAGGATGATACAAACGAACTGATGGTAAAGTATGCAAAAACGAAACGCTATGTAATACGACTAAAGGGTGGAGACCCAATAATGTTTGGTCGCGGTGGCGAAGAGGCCGAATATTTGAAAAAACATAAGATACAATTTGAAATTATTCCTGGCATTACGTCAGGAATTGGTTCGGCAACTTATGCCGGGATTCCATTAACACATAGAAAACTTGCTTCATCAGTAGTATTTGTAACCGGGCATGAAGACTTTGAAAAGAGCAAGGAAGCAGTAAGATGGAAGAAGCTCGCAAAATCTACTGACACGATAGTTGTGATGATGGGTCTTTCTCGTATTGGTATAATTTCTAAGCAACTGCTAAGTGGGGGAATGGATAAAAAAACTCCTGTTGCCGTAATTCAGGATGGCACTACGCCAAAACAAAAAATGATTACAGGTACAATTTCAAATATTGCACAAAAAGTAAGACAATCTAAGATAGCACCACCCTCAATAATTATAATAGGAAAGGTAGTTAGTCTTTCAAAAACTATTGGATGGAGAAAAAAATGATTGAAGGAAAAACCATAGCAATTACACGGTCAAAAGATGATTCGCAGGAATTCATTGATCTCATTACTAAAGAAAAGGGAAACGTACTGCCACTTCCAACTATAGAACTGATAAGCAAGGGAGAAAAGATAGTAGATGAATTCCTGTCAGCACTTGCAGACGAAGATCCTGATTATTCTGTATTCATGAGTTCAAAAGCAGTATCTCTTCTCTTTGAAACTGCAAAAAAGGTTGGAAAGTTTCAAGAGTTACAGTTGGCAATTGCAAATACAATTGTGCTTGCAGTTGGCCCCAAAACAAAAGATGCCCTAGAGAAAGAAAATGTCAAGGTTGCATATATGCCACAGCGATACTCTTCCGTTGGTATAGGTGAAATATTTACAAAATTAAATGCAGTTGGGAAGAAAGCCATTGTTCCACGAAGTGGTGCATCAACGCCTTTCTTGAAGGATCTTTTAGAAAAAATTGGGCTTTATGTAACCGAGCTGTATCTGTATGATGTTTGTGCATTTCGTGATACATCGCAGTGGAATGAGTTTAGAAATATGTTTTCACAAGACAAAGTAGACGGAATTATCTTTACCAGCGCATCATCTGTGAGAGCTTTCTTTGAGATCATGACAAAAGACCATGATGAAAATCAGCTTGTTGACATGCTACACAAAACTATGGTTGTTTCAATTGGACCATTTACTGCCGATGAATTGAAAAAATTCAGCGTAAAAAACGTTGTAGCAGACGTCCACACAATACCTGGCTCGTTTGATGTCTTAGCAAAGGCACTTTCTTAGCTGAAGCTATTTAGGACTCCCTAAATTTCCACGACTTTTTATAATATCTTTTTTACAACGTTGTTATGGCTACTGAAAATCTTGATATGGATTATTCCAAGTATGACTTTAAGGACTCCACTGAGATGTATGTCCATCTCAGCAAAAAGGGCCTAACAAAGGATACTGTTAGAGAAATTAGCCAGCTAAAAGAGGAGCCACAATGGATGCTTGATTTCAGGCTTCGTGCATATGATGTTTTCATGAAAAAACCAATGCCACAATGGGGCGGTGATCTAAACAAGATTGATTTTCAAAATATCTACTATTATGCAAAGGCATCAGAAAAAACTGAGAAGAATTGGGATGATGTACCTGATGATGTTAAAAATACTTTTGATAAGTTGGGCATTCCAGAAGCAGAGAAAAAGTTTCTTGCAGGAGTTGGGGCACAGTATGAATCAGAAGTTGTATATCATAATTTAAGAGAGGATTTGGCTAAGCAAGGTGTTCTGTTCTTGGATACTGACACTGCGCTAAAAGAACAACCAGAAATTTTCAAAAAATACTTTGGAAAAATAATCCCACCGGAGGATAATAAATTTTCAGCCTTAAACAGCGCTGTGTGGAGTGGCGGTTCATTCATCTACATTCCTCCAGGTGTCAAGGTTGACATGCCATTACAAGCATACTTTAGAATTAATGCAGAAAATATTGGACAATTTGAACGTACTTTGATCATTGCTGATGAAGGTTCGGAAGTTCATTACATCGAAGGATGTACTGCACCAGTTTATTCTTCAGAATCATTACATTCTGCTGTTGTTGAGCTTATTGCACATAAGGATGCAAAGTTACGTTATACAACAATACAAAACTGGAGCAATGATGTTTACAATCTAGTAACAAAGCGTGCATATGCATATGAGGGTGCTACTGTTGAATGGATTGATGGAAACATTGGTAGCAAATTAACCATGAAATATCCAGGGATTTACTTGATGGGTAGAAAAGCGTATGGTGAGACTTTATCCATTGCATTTGCAGGAAAGAACCAGCACCAAGACACTGGCGCAAAGATGGTTCATCTAGCACCTGACACTACATCAAAAATAACATCAAAATCTGTAAGCCGTGCAAATGGTCGTTCTACGTACAGGGGACTGTTACGAGTAAGAAAAGGTGCAACCAATGTAAAATCTACTGTTAGATGTGATGCGTTGTTATTAGACGACACATCAAAGACAGATACATATCCATACATGGAGATTAATCAGGAAGATGCCACGGTTACTCACGAAGCAACTGTAGGAAAGATTGGAGACGAACAAATTTTCTATTTAATGAGTCGTGGTTTCTCGGAAGAGGAGGCATTATCTCTAATTGTAAATGGATTCATGGAACCATTTACGAAAGAGCTTCCAATGGAATATGCAGTAGAACTGAATAGGCTCATTAAATTAGAAATGGACAATTCAGTCGGGTAGTCTAAAACCAGTCTTAATGATTAGCAATGTCACAACTCGCTTTATCAACAATAGATTCTTCGCTTATAGAAGAGATTTCTTCTAAAAAAAATGAGCCTAGCTGGCTAAAAGAATACAGAAAAAACTCTCTTTCTGTTTATCGTGATTTACCAGCAGAAGTTTCACCATTATACAACAAGTATACTGATGCAAGAAGAATGAATCCAGAACAGGTATCATTATCTTTAGATTCCGATTCTTCTGTACCTGATTTTTTAACTAAAAGATTAGACGAAATTAAAAATGAAACCAGTATTATTCAAATCGGTTCTAACATTAATTCAATAAATATTGATGATGAACTAAAATCAAAAGGGCTTGTTATTTCTTCATTGGACGACGCATTACAAAATCATTCTGAATTAATTCAAAAGACGCTAGAGAGCTCTAACTCTAATGAGGACAAGTATACTGCCCTTAACAATGCTGCATTTAATTCAGGAATTTTCGTTTACATTCCACAAAACCTCACCATTGACAAACCAATCCATGTGATATCTTGTTTATCTTTGGATGGGGTATCTACAATATCTCGTAACATGATCATTGCTGAAAAAAACACACGTGGATCAATTGTACAGGAACTTTACGCTCCAAAAGCATCAAAACAACAAGCATATCTTGAATTGTTAAACACACGTATTGGTGAAAATAGCAAACTAGATTTCACAACGTTACAGATAATGGATCAAAGCACAGTTAATTTTTCTACCAGAAGAACTCATCTTGCTCAAGATGCTAAAATAAATTGGTATCTTGGTTTGTTTGGTTCTATGTTGTCACGATATAGAATTGATTATGATCTTAACGGAACAGGAGCTGTTGCAAATGACGCTGAAGTGGTTTTTGGAAACAATGACCAATCATTTGATCTAAATACTATTGTTAATCATAACGCGCAATCTACGGAAGGAAAAGTTGTCGAAAAATCAATTCTAAAGGATACATCAAAATCGTTATTCAAGGGTATGATTAGAATCAATGAACAGGCAGCACACTCAAATTCATTCTTGTCGGGGCGCTCTATTCTATTAAGCAAGGGTGCAAAGTCGGATTCAATACCAGGACTTGAAATTCTTACCAACGATGTAAAGGCAACTCACTCTGCATCAGTAGCTCAAATGGATGATGAACAAATTTTCTATCTTGGTACACGTTGTCTCAGTTATTCTGAATCTGAGCGTATAATTGTTGAAGGATTCTTAGAGCCACTTTCCAGAACTATGTCTTATCAAGTAAGAGCCTGGATCTCAAATATCATTGAATCAAAATGGGCAAATAAGGAATTAACAATTAACATGGATGAACATCTTAAATCAATTGTTGAAGTGGAAGAGACACGTTATAATGAAAATGAAGAAGTTGAACAACATTATAAGTATAGGTAGAGGTGTTTGATAATTGCAAAGTAGTACACATTCTCTTGACACCGAATGCAGACCTGATTTTCCCGTACTGGAAAGAAGAGTTAGAGATGATAAGGCCTTAGTATATTTGGATAATGCAGCAACTACTCAAAAACCAATTCAAGTTATAGATGCAATTACTGACTATTACAAGAACCATAATTCCAACATACATAGAGCAGTACACGCTTTGGCAGAAGAATCTACAGAGGCATTTGAAGTGACAAGGGATAAAGTTGCAAAGTTCCTAAATGTTGCAAATAGCGATGAGATAATTTTTGTAAGAGGAACAACGGAAGCTATCAATTTAGTTTCTTATGCGTGGGGAAGAGACAATGTCAAAAAGGGTGACATTGTTGTCACAACGGAATACGAACACCATTCAAACATAGTTCCGTGGCAGATACTTACGCAGGAAACCGGCGCAGATCTCAAATACATAGACATAGATGAAAATGGTGAATTAATGTTAGAGCAGCTTGATGAGCATCTTGCAACGGGTAAGGTAAAACTAGTTGCTGTTAGCCACGTTTCAAATGTTCTTGGAACAATAACTGATGTTAAAGAAGTTATAACGAAATGTAAAGACGCTGGTGCCAAAGTTCTGATTGATGGTGCACAAGCAGTCCCACACATGAAAGTAGACATTGGCAGTCTTGGATGTGACTTCTATGCTTTTTCAGCTCACAAAATGTTAGGTCCGATAAGGGAAGTTCACAAATATGAAACCACTTACAATGATCTTCCATACAAGTTTGAGGCTGGAACACCTAATGTGGCTGATGTTATTTGTTTTTCAGCCGCAATTGATTATCTCACAAAAATAGGAATGGATAATGTTAGGGACCATGAGATAGATCTAACAAAATACGCATTAGAAAAAATGTCCAAAGTGAAAGGTTTAGTAATTTATGGTCCCAAAGATCCGAACAAACAAGGTGGTGTTATCTCATTCAATTTCAAAGATGTGCATCCTCACGATGTTGCAACTATAATTGATAAAAACGGTGTTGCTATTAGATCAGGACATCATTGCGCGCAAGTATTGATGGAAAAACTCGATATTCCTGCAACTAATCGTGCTAGCTTTTACATTTACACTACAAAACATGAAGTAGATGCTCTGATTGATTCACTTGAACAGGTTGCTAAGGTGTTCAAATTATGAGTGGAGACCCAATTTATACTGAAATGATAATTGAGTATTCTAGAAACCCTTCAAACTTTGGCAAGATAGAAAATGCTCACATTCAGAGGCATGATAGTAATCCTCTTTGTGGCGATAGTATTGATTTGTATGTCAATGTTGACGGCACTAAAATTTCTGATGTTAAATTTGACGGTAAGGGCTGTGCTATATGTATGGCATGCACTTCAGTTTTAACTGAAATGATTCAGGGCAAAAACCTAGATGAAGTAAAAAATTTCAAAAAAGATGATCTTTTAGCGGAGCTTGGATTAGAGCACCTAATCAAAACAAGTCCGGTACGAATCAAATGTGCGTTGCTTTCTCTAAAGGCGTTAAAATTTGGTATTTATTCTTATTTTGTTGAAAAAATGAATGATGTAGAATCTGCAGGAAACTTAAAAGAAGAAGCGGCTAATCTTTACTAAATGGCTAGTACCACACCGTCACCGATAACAACTCATATTCGTAAGATAATTTTTGAAAATTTTAACGATGTTGATATTCGATTCAACAATGATCAAATTTTTGAGATTTTACGACAAAATGAAAGCATTGACACGTCTTGGACGATAGATAATGTAGAGGTATTCTTTAAGGAACTATGTGACACTGATATTTTGCGCAACATTGCTCAGAATTTCACCACACAATGGTTCAAACTGTTTGAACAAATTGAAAAAATCCAGTGTCCATCATGCAAAAAAGAAAGCTACTTGACGTCTTCTGAGAACAAAGTTTGTCAAAATCCTAGCTGCGGTGCTATTTTTTAGGCTTATTTTTTTTAGCAGATTCCTCAAGAGATTGAATCATTGGTAATTTACTACCCGTAAGGTAGCGTACTAGAGCTCCGCCAGCCGTGCTTATATGATTAATTTTTTCCGCCAATCCAAATTTTTTTAGGGCAGATGTAAGATGACCTCCACTAACTATTGTTGTTGCCATAGAGTTTGCAACCGCTTCTAGAAGAGCTTTTGTACCATAAGTAAAACTCTCTTTTTCAAAAAATCCAGCAGGACCACTGATAAAGACAGTTCCTGCTCCAAAAATAATCTTGCTGTAATGTTCTATAGTTTTTGGACCAAGATCATAAATCTGATCATCTTTATTTAATTCCCTGATATCTAACTCTACTCTGTCTCCATTTTGTTCTATCGCCACATCTACAGGAGTTGAAAAAACATCTGGATATTCACCAATCAATGTGTGTGCTTTAGCAACAATTTCTTGTTCTCTTTTAATTCCAATGGAAGATTTTATTCTTCCCTGCGCCCGTAAGAATACACTTGCAATCAATCCGGTTAGCAAAACATTATCAGCTCTTCCATTTTTTATCAGTAATCGAATGGCCTCAAGTCTATCTTCAACCTTTGTTCCGCCTAGAATTATTACATGAGGGGCTTTTGATACACTCATAATTTCATCTAGTTTGGTCACTTCTCTCTCAACAATTCTTCCTGCACAAGATGGAAGTATATGTGAAAAACCAACAATTGATGGATGTGCCCTGTGGGAACTCGGGAATGAATCCAAAACACAAAAGTCTAATAATTTTGCTAGTCGTTTAACCATTAGCGTCTTTGCTGCATCTGGTCCAGAAAACTCATAATTTTCTTCAGCACATAACCTAAGATTGTCAAGTAACAGAATCTGTCCGTTGTCTAGTTTTTTTATCTCATTTTGTGCTGCGGTACCTATAACATCGTCAACGTATGTAATTTTTCTGCCTAACAGTTTTTCAAGAACTTTGGCATGTTTTTCCATACTAGTATAGTCTTTGTTGCCGACTCTTCCCTGATGTGACGCCATGACAATTTTAGCATCATTTAATGATTCAATTGTTTCAATTGTTTCTTCAATTCTTTTTGTGCCAGTAATTTCTAACGTTTCAGGGTCTATTGGGCAATTCATGTCAACTCGTAAAAAAACTGTCTTTCCCTTAAAGTCAAAATCGTCTATAGTTAGGAACTCCACATGGTTTCTCTTTTGACTCCGGTTAAAATCCTTTAGTCGATCTTGGCTTAGTGTACGTTAAAAATTACTGAATTTCTTTTACAAAACAACTGTTATCTTCTAGATAATTGCCTTATCGTATGGGCAAAATTAAAAATGAACATTAGGAAAGATGGTTAATTGCAAAAATTAATCTTTGAAGTACGTTCTCGCGGATTTTTCTTATTGGTAATAGCATTTTTAATCATAGCTACCTTAGTGTATTCAGAAGCTACTAAACAATTCGATCAATCTTCTATTCAATATTTTCAATCCATCTCAGGTAACCAATCATTAGATATTACTATGTGGGCTTTCAGTGAAATCGGCGGAATAATTCCAATCATGATTTTTTGTTTTGTAATGTTTGTACGACAAAAAACTAGACGTATTGGTCTCATAATGCTACTTGCTGTACTGATAGGCACTGTAGCATCTGCATACTTGAAAGATTATGTTGTTGAACGGGAAAGACCAGATCTTGAATATCTCGGCAGTGAACTACCCATTAAGATTGAGGGAGATACAACTGTTTTAGGTGGTCAAGGTTCATTTCCATCTCCATCAGGACATGTAATACGTGCATCTGTTATTGCATTTGTTCTTAGCTATGTAATATCAGATCGATTTCCACGAGGTTGGATTCTTTTATGGATTTTTCCCGCATGCATGGCATTGAGTCGAATCTATCTTTTACAACACTATCCAATGGATGTATTAGGAGGAATATTGTTTGGGATTATTATCGCGGGTATACTTTCAAGCAAGCTTAAACTTCCAAAAATGGATAATTCAAAAGTCTAATTCTTCAAAAACCTTGGAGCTTACTAGAACAATTGCGTAATGTTCTTTGTCATGATGATATGTCCAATATCTGATATCTCTGTGCTGATTTTCCTTTCGCAAACCCGAGGTCACAGTAGTAGTAACTATATAGCCAATTCGTTTCGCAGTCTTTTCTGATTCTTTTGGCATCAAAACTTTAAACCCTTTTTTTTCTTTGTAAAATCCAATTTGTACCATTTTCTCAGCTGCATCGTAAGCATCTTTTTCATCTTTTAGGTCAAATGTTTCTTTAATCGGTATGGATTCAATGTCTGACTTTTCCATGTAGATTATAAATCAGATAGTTTGTTATTAAAATAATATGAAAGCCACATTTGGCGCAGGCTGTTTTTGGCATGTTGAGGAGATATTTCGAAAGACTCCAGGGGTTAAATTAACCCAAGTAGGTTATTGTGGTGGGAAAACAAAAAATCCCACATACGAAGATGTATGTACTGATACCACTGGGCATGCAGAATCTGTTCAAGTTGAATACGAGCCCGAAGAAATTTCATATGACGATCTTTTAAAATTATTTTGGAATAACCACGATCCAACTACATTAAACCGCCAAGGACCAGATATTGGGATGCAATATAGATCTGTAATATTTTTTCATACACCAGAACAAGAAAAAATGGCAATAGAAATGAAAAAAAGACTCGATAAACTAGCAAAAGAAAAATTTCACAAAGAAATAGTGACAGAGATTAAACCATATTCTGAATTTTATAGAGCAGAAGAATATCATCAGCAATATTTTCAAAAATCAGATAATAACCCATTTCAGAAATCTTAAACATGTGTCAAATTTCTTAACCGCCAAGTCAAATAGTAATTATATCTACAACTTAATCTATGAGTAATATGGCAAATTACTATTGACATCGCTTACTAAATTGGCCTTAGACTTTAAACAAAAGAAACTGCATTCTTCAAAGTTACTAAAACAAACTAAAAAGGCGTTAGACACTGCAAAATCACTACATAAAAAATCTACATCTGGAGTTAATTCAATTCAGCGTAGGGTTGACTCGTTTCGGTCAGAATTAGAAAGGGTGACGAGGGATTTGGAACATTATTTGGCTCAAAAAGAAAGCATTCAGAGGTTAAAAGCTGCTGCAGAAGAGCGTTTAGCTGATTTAAAAGTTGAAAAAAAGGACATTGAACAACAAATATCTTCAGCTACAGGTGAAGCTAAAGAACAATTAGCACTTACTTTGGATACAATTTCTGAGCAAATTACGGACCTCAGAAGCCAATTAACTAACAGAAATTCAACTATGAAAAAAATTGAAAAAACCATCGCTGAATATAGTGTTAATAAAGATAAATTATCTGCAAAAATAAAAAACACACTGCAATCAAAACCCCAACTCATGGATCTTATCAAATCAAGTGACAAGGATGTATCGAGGCTAGATAGTAGACTTAATTTGGTTATTCAACAGGAAAAAGCTGCTCAAGCAAAATTATCCAAAGTTATTTCTCGTTTAAACGAATTAAATACGAAAAAACAGGAAATGCGTAAAAACTTGCAAAGAAAAAGAATTTCAGAAGCAAAAAGAAAGGCTGAAAAGCTCCAAAACGTAAGGCAACTAAGAGAAAAGCTCCAAAACGTAAGGCAACTAAGAGAAAAGCTCCAAAACGTAAGTAGTGTTGTTTCTTACTAAAACATCTTTACTAGTTTTAGTGGATGTATCTTATGATTAATTAGAAATTACTTCTAATTTACCATTTTTTTTAGGAACATTAAGTTGAACTTCATTCCTAAACGTTGTTGTATAAGCACCTTGAACAGAAACGGTATCTCCGTTTTTGACCTTTTCTATGTCTTCACCCCAAAGTGTGAGTTTTATTCTGCCTGTTTCATCCGCAATGTACGAGTCACACTTGCAGGGGTACCGAAGCCCGGCCAACCGAGAAGGACTCAAGATTTTGGCAATGGGTTATCCTTTCCCTTAGGGGTTCGTGGGTTCGAATCCCACCTCCTGCATATTTTATTATATAATAAAAGAAAACAGAATGATTTATTGTTCAACCATTTCTACGAGTTTTACCTTGTGCTTCGAAATCTCTTCATGCAACACGGCAGCTTCTTCTTTACTAAAAGTCAAGTTACACCTGAAGCATTTCCAAGATTGATTATTCAACAAATACGCTAGTTGAAATTATCATATAAAGAGAATGTACCATTGATCCATTCTCAAGAGTTTTAGGGCGTTTATGTTTTCTATAACTAATGGCGGATATCTTCGATACTATTGTGGAATATTCCTATCTTGGGATATTTCTTCTGTTAATTGGAATAAATGCAGCACCAATTTTGATGCCGCCGACTTGGATTGTACTTTCGTCTTTTTTTGCGTTAGATGGTTCTCTCGATCCTCTTTTACTTGCATTAGTAGGTGCAACTGGAGCCACAATAGGCAGACTTATTTTGAAAAATCTGAGCAGTTTTTTCCGTAGATTTGTGGGCAAGGAGCAAAAATCAAACCTGGACGTCATAGGCAATTTTCTAAACCGCAAAAAATTTGGTTATGTACTTACTTCTTTTCTGTTTGCTGCAACGCCGCTACCCAGTAATATGCTATTTGTTGCCTACGGCATGATGAAGGCAAAAAGTATTGGGCTCTATTTTGGATTTTGGGTTGGAAGACTCCTGTCTTATTATATAATGATTACAATAAGCTCTGTCGTTCTCACTCCATTTTTGGAATTATTTGAGGATAAAATAATTGGAATTCTGGTAGCTGATATAGTGGGCATAGGCGTAGTCGTAGTATTTACCTGTATTAATTGGCAAGCTCTCCTACTTGAACGAAAATTACAGTTTGTCAGACCAAAATTATGGAAATTTTAGTCACCCATAATCAACATATCTGTCGTATCGCTTTTCAACCTCAGGATTTTTCCCCTTGACTATTTTTTCTAACTCTTGGGCGTTACGGTTGTTTATGTAACCAATAATTTCCTTAAAATTCTCACCTTTTGGATATGTTCTCATTAATGGCTCTAACATTTTAAAATATTCAACAACCTTTTCTCTAAATTCTTCTCTCGTTGGATTTTTAATTTTATTCATACGAAACCAGACAGTAGCCCAACTGCAGCCAACCACATGTGGCAACAAATCAAAAGCAGACTGTATCTCGAATCGTTGATCGTCTCTCATGAACTATCGTGGATTAGTCTTGCACCTGATTTGGCAAAATATGTAACTATGAAATCAGCACCTGCTCGTTTGATAGAATGTAATATTTCATTGATTATTTGGTCTTCTTTAATCCAACCTTGGTTAGCTGCCGCCTTGATCATTGCATATTCACCAGAGACACTGTACGCGGAAACTGGAACATTGAACTTTTTCTTAGCTTCTGCAATTAAATCAAGATATGAGAGTGCAGGTTTTATCATAACTATATCCACACCTTCTTTAATGTCTGCTTCAACCTCTCTCATAGCTTCTACTGGGTTTGTAAATGGAACCTGGTATGTTTTCCTATCACCAAATTGAGGCGCACATTCCGCTGCATCCCTAAATGGAGAATAAAATGACGAACTGTGTTTTGCTGAATGAGACATTATGATTACATCTTTAAAACCAGCATCATCTAAACCACTTCTTATAGCAGAAACTTGACCATCCATCATTGCAGATGGTGAAACCACGTCAACTCCAGCCTTTGCTTGGCTAACAGCGATCTTGGTTAAAGTTTCTATGCTCAAATCATTGTCTATCTTTTTATCATTAATTATTCCACAGTGACCTGAACTGGTATACTGACACAAGCAGACATCAGCCATAATCACAATTTTATCATCAAAATTACTTTTTATTTCTGATATTGCCTTTTGTACAATACCCTGTTCAACAAACGCAGACGTTCCTTTTTCATCCTTTTGTGATGGAATACCAAACAACATTACAGCCGGAATTTTTAAATTAGAAATACTTTGTACCTCGTTTGAAACCTCTGACAAAGGAAGTCGTACAATGTCTGGCATTGAATCAACTTGTTTCTTTTTTTCTAATCCCTCTTCTACAAAAATTGGGCAAACCAAATCGTTTGTTGATAATCTAACCTCTTGGACCAAGTTTCTTACGTTTTCATTAATTCTTAACCGTCTCAATCTTTTTGAGGGAAATGACGCCATGATAAAAATCTGATAACAAGTAATATAATCTTAGATTACTGTATTGCTATTCCTTTTTCTTATAATTAAATAACTTACTTGCGATTTC
>LULS01000143.1_pt1 | contig 12694 bp, 17 predicted proteins | sample 728101 | NCBI WGS metagenome assembly LULS01 (sample SAMN03860283, study PRJNA289734) | marine metagenome | biome: seawater column; feature: ocean; material: water; isolation source: Red Sea water column Station 108 - depth 200m | place: Saudi Arabia: Red Sea | collected 2011-10-15 | depth 200 m | reverse complement strand
CATTTAATTTTTTTTATTTTTCACTTTTAACAAAACCACCATCTTGACTTTCTGGTGGAGCAATTTTTTTTGCACCGCCTAAACCAATTGTGGTAATTATAACAGATGTTAAGACAACAAAGAATATTATTTGTGGATACGCTTCTGCATTTGGAAGCCCCATGGACAACGGGAATGTGGCCAATACTGCAGCTGCCAAGCCACGCGGTATCATAACAGAAGTTACCTTTTTGTCAAGCTTAGAGAAACCCCTAACTAGAACTGATTTTGTAATAATTATTCTACCGATATAGATTGCAATTGCAGCTACTATGCCAAAAATAACATATTCTAATTGAGCAAAGCTTGCTAGCAAGCCTACAAAAACGAAGAAAAATGCCCTTACCAAAAAAGTGACTTGGTTATGTAATGAGTTGTCTATAGTATCCTCTGGAAACTTCACCTTGAGAAGGCGTGAAAAGTATGTCTTTTTTCCAAGCATTAATCCAAATACAAGGGCTGTTAGTGCCCCTGACTCGCCAAACGAAGTAGCTAAGAAAAAGAGCAGAAATACCATCCCAATTGTTAGCATATAGCTATGCTGCGCATTTTTCAGCTTTGATATTACAAACATCCAGGGAATGCCAACCCCAAAACCTAGCACAAGACCAACTAGTATTGCCTTTCCTATTGTTACGCCCAACAGATCAAGACTAAATTCTCCAGACAACGCTGCCTCAAACAAAACGAATGCAATAATGACGGCAAAAATGTCAGTCAGTGCGGACTCGAAGCTTAGCATAGATTTTGCATCATCAGATATGCGAATCTTTTGCACCAAACCGAACACAATGATAGAACTGCTACCACCAACTATTGAGCCAAGCAAAATACTGTCTATCCACTCCCATCCTAAACCATAATGAGCGAGACTAGCAACAATGCCAACTGAGATGGCAAACCCTACAAGTACAAGAATGACAGCAAAGTGGGCGGTCTTCAGAACCTTGCCAATATGAAGATTCAATCCACCATCGAACATGATGATAATCAGTGCTACAGCTGCAAAGTATGGAACAATTTCTAATACGGCTGCTGGCTGAATTATTCCCAAAACCGGTCCGATAATAATTCCTAACACCATAAGGAACAAGATGTCTGGTATTCCCGTCTTTTTGAAGAACGCCTCACCTAAAACTCCGAGTATGATTACAACACTAGCTGCAAGAAGCAAAATAGGTGCAGATGCTACCAATGAATCACCAAATGAAAGGTTAGCTAATGTTCCCTGCAAGTTTGTAATGCCTTCTAGAAGAAAATTTGAGCCAAACTGTTCAGAACCGGGCTCAGGCAGAGGATTTTTTTCAAAGTATGACTTGAGTATGTCTCTAACATTCGAGCCAGATAAATCGCTGGTATTAATATTAGACAAAACTTTATCGTTAAAGAAAGAAGCAAAGTCGTCAAACAAAGCCAAAAAAATTAGATTCATGTTGGTCAAACACTTTCACTCTTTAAAACAAGAATCTGTCAAGGTACCTTGATCTAATGATTCGACTGCTTTGTATTCAATTGGACATATACAGATTATAAGCTGCCTGACCAAGTTTTGGACATGGGCGCCACAGAGACACTCAGAAATGACCATAAGCACATCAAAAGACTGGATAAGATTATTGCAAAATGCTCTTCAGACATTTATGCTGGAAAAACCATTCCATTTTCTGATTTAGACAAGATTACGTTTCTTACATCAGAATTTTTGGATTCGATTCATTATTCCAGAGAAGAGGATGCGTACTTTCCATGTGTTGCTAGTTATGATCACCTAAAGAAAGAGATTCGGGCGTTATTGATTGAGCATGAATTTAGCAGGAGAATAGCCACCAAGATTGCGTACCATGTAAAATGTTGGAAGGACAATGAAAATTCTGGGGAACCAGTAGCTCGATTCTTAAGAACATATTCAATATATCTAAATGATCACTTGTCAAAGGAGGAGGATTTTTTTGAGCGAGCAGAAAAAGAAGTCCTTAGTAGAGAAGAGGAACAAGACATGTTTGAGCAGTTCCAGTCCGTGATGGCTGTTTCGGAAAAGATGGAATCTATTTTGAAAGAGATTAACTACTTGGAAAACCAAGCGTGGTTCAAATACTAAGTTGTGGGAAACTTCAGGGGAATAAATCAACCATGGTAATGGGAGTGTAACCACAAACCAAATTGATGCCAATACAATTATGGTGGTACGCATTTTCTTTTTCTCCTTGTTAGCCAATTCTCTCACTTTTTTGTGATGTGCGACCCTTTTATTTTATTGGAATTAGTTCTACAGACACAGGTCCGACTAAATTCCCGTTGGGGTTTATTTTAATGTCAACTTGTTGGTCTTCAAAGACTTGTATTTTTTTTACCCCCTGATAGTCCCAAGTGTAATAGAGAGAGATATCAGTTTCATGGGGTGTTCCCTTCAGTATAAAGTCCTCAGAAAATAAAATTGAATTACCAACTAGCGTGATGGATAGTGATCTAGGGCTGTCACCGTTTGGCGTAAACCTAAACTCATAAACTCCATTTTCCAAAACAAAAGATTCGTGGTATATTCCATTTTCATATAATTCAGGATCTGCCAGACGAATGTGGAAAACATCAGAAATGTCAACCAGCTGATCAGTGTTTGCATATTCAGGATTTATTTGATCACCAAAAATTATTACAACAGAAATTATTGTTATACAAATAACGCCAAAAACATGTTTTTTCCTCACAAACACACAAGGATCTTATTTATAATAAATTTCTTAGAGCAATTCCTCCTAACCATGCTTATTTGTCAGCAAAATTTCATTCCATGTAAAGCAAATTTCACAATTTGCATTAATAACAAATTCTAAAACCAATTCACGATGACTTCACTTTCAAACAAATGGTCAAAGCCACAGCAGCCTGGAATTACAGAAAGAATAGGCACTATGATTAAACCAAGCGGAGCTTTAAAACCACGTGTTGAAACAGCCATCAAAAAGTTACAGACGCAAACTGCAAAACTAGACGGCATGCTTTCATCGTTAAATGACAGGGATCAAAAGATTTTCGGTAGAATTGTAACCGCTACCCAACAGCATGATACTCACACCGCAAACGTCTTATCAAAAGAATTAGCAGAAGTTCGCAAAGTTCGTCGCGTTCTAGGAAACGCCAGAATGGCCATAGAACAAATTGAATTACGATTAACAACATTCCATGACTTGGGAGATACCGTAGTAACGATAATGCCAACTATTGGACTTATGAAAAACATGAAATCATCCCTTGCAAAGTTCATGCCAGGAGCAGACCAAGAACTTGGCAATATGGCGGAGATGTTGGGAGGCTTGATGACAGAGACGTTCCACAGCAGCGACGCATCATTTGGTGTTGACGCAGTTATGGACTCTGAGTCAGAGAAGATTATGCAGGAAGCATCTGCAGTTGCAGAGCAACAGACTGGCGAAAGGTTTCCCTCAATGCCAGCAGACACTGCAGAATCATCACCATCATCATCACGTTTTATGTAAAAGTCCAACATAATCGATTGCTTCTTCCAACTTTGCGCGTTTATTCATCAATTCTTGTATGCCAAGCTGACTAGCAGACGATGAAGATTCTTCAGATGTCTGGGACTGCGACGTAGGCTCTTCGGCGGGCTCTGGTGAAGTTTCAGTGTTATCCTCGGTTGAGCGTTCAGGTTCGGGTTCAGGTTCTGCAAAACCAGAGCTTGTTTCCGTCTGGAATTCCTTTTCAATCTCGCCTCCAGAAGGTTCATCCTTATCCTTCAGCCATTCTCCAAAACCCATTGCTTCAACAAACGATGTCAATAAGATAAAAGTTATGGAAATTACCATATTTTGATGAAAAAGTCAGAAATACGAAGATTGGTAGCGGAATGGAGAGATCTCAAGCGAAGATCAACAAACCACGATCTTTCTGAAAAGCTAAAGGAAATAGAGCACAGGTATTACCATGAAACTGCCAAAAAACTTGAAGAAGAATTTGATGGAAAAATGCTACACGATCTTTATCGCCATACTACAAAATTGATAAAATAAGTCTGCAAAATTCTATAATTAGGGGCAAATAGATCCTATCTTATTGTATACCGGTCAGCAATGTGAACAATGCAAGGGATGGCACGAAAACTTGGATTTCAAGGCAGAGAAATATGGCAAAAATTATCCCCTCACAAAAAACCCGTTTAAAAAATGGCATGTAAACTGTAGGTGTTCTTGCCACAAATCCCAGAATGGCTCTAGCTAAAGAAAAAATATAGCTATGAAAATACAATTCAAATGATTGAAGGTTTTGCCACCTCAGAAGGCACTGAAAGCTTTGCTAGAAAGTCTTCAGCACACAAAGACAACTTTAGAAAAATTCATGATCTAACATTATCAAATGTGGGGATAGGAACTTACCTTGGCAATCCCGATGCTAATACTGATCTCCAACAAAAGAACGCAATAAAAAAATCAATCCTATATGGCGTGAACGTAATTGACACTGCAATAAATTATCGCGCTCAAAAGTCTGAAAGGACTGTTGGAAAGGCAATATCCGAACTGGTAGATGAGGGGGAAATTAGCCGAAATGAAATTTTTATCTCAACCAAGAATGGGTATGTCACAAATGATGGCGATGCCCCGGAGGACTTTATGCAGTATGTTATGAGAGAGTTTGGAGAAACTGGCATTGTAAAAGAGGGCGACATTTCGTCACAGTATAACTGCATGACAACTCCATTTCTAGAAGACCAGCTAGCCCGTAGCAAGAAAAATTTAGGGCTGGAATGTATTGACCTAATGTATCTGCACAATTCAGTAGAGGGACAGCTGCAGATGCCACGTGACAAATTCATTACACAGCTAAAGAACGTGTTTGAATTTTTTGAAAAACACAGAAAGGAAGGAAACATCAGGTTTTATGGTCTAGCAACTTGGGAGTGCTTTAGAGTTCCCAAGGACAACCCAAATTTTCTGTCTCTCGCACAAGTCATGGATCTTGCAAGAGAGGCTGGTGGGGACACTCACGGATTTAGATTTGTTCAACTACCATACAACTTTAGTTTTGACCAAGCATTCATGCAAAAAAACCAGCCATTAGATTCTAACAATGTTACATTTTTGGAGGCAGCCATTCATCATGACATTGGAGTTTTTACAAGCGTACCGTTAATGCAAGGCAAACTGCTACAATGGATCAGCAGTAAACCGGAACTAACTAACCAAAGTCCATCTGTTAATGCACTACAATTCGTCAGATCAACTCCAGGTGTTCTTGCCCCACTGATTGGGCAGAAGTTGGACTCGCACGTTGAAGAAAACCTGGAGGCGCTAAAAATCCCACCTTATTCAGAACAAGAGTTTGCTACACTTTTCAAAAAACTCGTCAGTTAATTTTCATATACGAATTTTCTGGCAGCTTTAGACCTTTGAAAATTTCTGGATGAAATATGCTAGCCAGTATCTCAATTCCCGTTACAGTTCGGAGGCTAGGCTTGCTGAAATACGAGTTTGCATCTACTGCATAAACACTATTTTCCTTTACCGCTCTCAAATCATTCCACTCTTTATCTTCAGCTAGCGTTTTGCTGTATTCGTCTACTGTTCGCTTTACATCAAAGCCGCATGGCATTATTACAATAACGTCTGGGTTTGCATCTCTGATTTCTTCCAACTGCATCTTTCTTGAGGGCATTTTTTCCGAACTTATCAGATTTTTTCCGCCTGCAATTTCAATCATCTCTGGTACCCAATGCCCCGACGTAAAAAATGGGTCTATCCATTCTATTGCAGCTACACGTGGCATTTTTTCAAAAGCTTGGTCCCTGATAAACCCGATTCTTTTTCTTAGTGAATCAACCAGACCAATGCCTTCTTTTTCCCTGTCAATCTTCTTTGAAATTTCTTCAATGCTTTTCAAAATTTCATCGATGTCATGTGGGTTCATCGTGTAAACATCCGGCTTTTTTTCTAAGATACCTATAGCTCTCTGAACGTGGTCAGTATGTGCAGAACAAACCTCACAAATGTCCTGGGAAATTATCAGGTCTGGTTTTGCTTTAAGAAGGTTTTCTTCGTTTAGATTGTAAATCTTCTTACCCTCTGTCATTAACTGGCAAATTTTATCATCAATCTGTTTGCTTGACATTGAAACAGGATCAAAGCTTGACGTTATAATCCGCGGCTTGGTTTTTGCATCACTTGGATAATTGCATTCGTGAGTTACTCCAAAAAGCCTATCTTCTGCGCCAAGACTGTAAATTAACTCCGTCGCGCTTGGCAGAAAAGTGACAATCCGTTCTGGCGACATAACTCAATCACATCCTAACTAATTATTTTGTATTTTCAAGTTTCAGGTAGTACTGAAGAGTGATGTGAGATAATTTTCCACTCTGTATCATTTTTGCTATACGCAAATGAAAATCTTGCTTCAATTGTCTTGCCGCCTGTGATAAAGTTGTAGAGACCAGAATTTACAGCAGATGATTCAAAAACATGTGGGTGTTCTGACACAATTTCAACCTCAACAGGAGATTGGAGAAGGTTTTTAAAATATTCTAAGATTAACTCGTGCCCAACCCTTTCTTTAGGAGAAAACGTACCCAGTAAAATTCCATTTTGATGGTAAAGATTGGCAACTTGCTCCGGGTCTCCATTTTTTATTGTATTAACCCATTTTTGTAATAATTCAGAGGCAATCGAGTCTGGCATTTACTTTTCAAAGTTTTACGACTAATTATTTTTTTGGAATCTAAAAGGACAAAAACCTGGAATTAGTACTAGTAATTGATGCAAACTGATGATCTCTTCAAAAGCGGCATGACAAGCTGGAATTTGGGAAACCCAAAAGAGGCTGGCAAGATTTTTGATCAAGTGCTTGCCTTGGATCCAAACCATGAGGAGGCTCTTGTCAGGCAGGGAAATGTTTTGGGTAGAATTGGAAAGTATGCTGAGGCAATCACGTTCTATAACAGGGCGCTGAATCTTGATCCAAAAAACACACTTGCACTTGTAAACAAGGGCCTTTCGCTTCACTATCTCTCGGAATATGATGCGGCAATAAGTTGTTATGATCAAGTGTTAACGGAAAAGCCAAAAAATACGACAGCGATTTACAATAAGGCGTCAAGCTTGGTAAAGAAAGGTAACACAGAACAAGGCCTGCATCTCTTAGCCCATATCGTAAAAATTGATTATTCCTTCAAGCATAAGGCAAAATTTGATATTGACTTTCAGCACCTAAGGGGAAGCCCAAACTTTGAAAAAATTGTTGGCTAATGTAGATTTTCTTAGATTATATAGGACAATATTTTTAAAAAATTCATGGGATACGGTAATTCAGAGGGACACAATGATTCGCATGATGCTACACATGCCATGATTGACAAATTAGAGCATGAATTGCACAGCCTTGAATTTAACAAGCCGTATGATGTAGTTGAGATCCGAAAATTAAAAGCCCAACTTAATGAATTGAAAGTTAAACTGGCTGAATCAGAACTTGCATTTGGGCAACACTAAGTAAACTCTATTCTCTGACCATATTTTTCTAGCATGTTATCATAAATCTTCTTTCGCTGTTCCAGAAGGTTCTTTTTTTCGTCGTACATTTTTGTAAAAAAACATGCAAGAGTTCTTTCGTCATTATTGTCAAAAAATCTAACGCTAAAACTTGTTCTTTCCGGTTTTTCCTCCATTATGAATTCCGCTTTTTTTATCATGTGATGGTTAACGTGCATGTGACATGGACCATCATTATCTCCTATTGTTATCCACTGGTCTTTTTGTTTTATGCTTAGAGAATTACTTCTGATCTCGCTGGTTGCGCCGTTTGATTTTACTATCAGCAGAACGTTGTCAACCGCAATAATATCTGACAAAAGTTCTTTTAATTTTTGCTCAGTACTTCCACTCATCTGACAAACCATTCCATAGGGGCTTGAAAGGAGTAATGTCTTTTCCTATCTCCCCATCTATTCTGTTGGATATTGCAAAGAAGAAATTTTCTAACGCATCAACACCACCGTCATCAAAGAGTTCCTTTCCAACCTCTTTGATTCGTGCCTTTTTTGCTTCAACCTCCGCCGAGTCTGGATTTTGTAAACAGAAAGTATAGAGATCTATCAGTTCCTCTTCCAGCATAAAATCCATGCCTACGGTACTACAAGAGGCAATAAAAATGAAATCTCTAAATTGATCCTATAATTTCATTGGTTACATGACTGAAGTTGATAACGCTCTGCTTGAGCGCTTTGAACAAGAGGTGTGGAGCAAGGTTCCCCATCTGGAAGAGAAGGATGGCGAAACAAAGGTTGTCAACACAACACCGCTTGTTGATATCACTGAAGATTTTAAGGAATGTGCAAAAACCGTCTTCAAACTAAATCTTGACGATACAGACCTGAAAGTTTTCGGCAAGTTTGATTCTACGTTGCTAACGGGCTCGATTAAAGTCAGGCCTGCAGCCAACATAATCCACGATGCAATTGTTACAGGGAAGCTTAGAAGTGGACAGACAGTAATAGAAGCCACATCAGGCAACTTTGGCATAGCACTTGGACTGTTATCTAAACTTGAACTAAATGTAATTGCGCTAGTCTCAAGAAAGCTACAGGAGGGAGTGTTTGAGGAGTTGAGAAACGGGAATATACGCACGATGGATCTTGATATGGATATTTGTCCTGCTCCAGGAATGGAAGGCAAGCAAGATCTTTTAGTTGCAAAAGCAACCGCAGCTAACGTTCGTTCACAATTATCAAATTTTGGGTTTGACACTGACATTTTTGATAAAGAAAGCTCTGAGATAGAATCACTTTTAGCTAAACAAGACATCATAAACTTGGCAAAGTTTCTTGCCAAGAGCTATGGTTTCTTCTGTCCGGCACAGTACGACAATCAACTGAACATTGAGGCGCATAGAACTGTTACCGCAGCTGAGATTGACCAGCAACTGCATGAAAATGGAGACTCACTGGAAAACTTTAGCATCTTCTGTACGTTCGGTACTGGCGGTACATCTGGTGGGCTGAGCAAATATCTATCTGAAAAATATGGAAAAAAGTCAGTATATGTAATATTTCCACCTAGCAATCAGGATGTTGCAGGAATTAGAACAAAAGCCAACGCAGATGGCTTGACGCTATATGAACCTGAGATATATGCTGAACAACAAGAAATGGATTGGGAACAGGCAAAGCTTCTCCTAAAGTTTTTTGTAGAAAAGGGTCACGACATTGGCGAAAGCAGCGCACTTGAACTTTATGCAATCTTACGGAAAGCAAACTCTGAAGGCGGTGGAAAGTTTGTCGCAATGATTTGTGACGGAATTGAAAAGTACAAAAAGAACCTTGCAACGATTGGACAGGAGGGTCCTATGCAGGTCTCCCTAGAGGAAGCAAATGCAGGAGGCTATGACAAAATAATTTGGATTCATGCTCAGTATACTCCACAGGAACCTGGAATAGAGCTAATTGCAAAGTCTCTGGGCGTTGATAAAAGCAAGATTTGTGTACCAGATGCAAGAACCGCACAGGAACTACTAACAACACGACAAATTCCAGAATCGCTAAGCAAAGACCTGGAAGGTAACAGCAAACCACTGCTGGTCTGTATGGCTGGAAAAACTTCACTGATGGCTGCCAAAGTGCTTGCAACCCAGGGCGTTATGACAGACAGTTTGATTGGCGGAATAACGGAGCTACCTGAAGGAAAAACTAAACAGCTTTCTGAATTAATCAGACAAGCTTAGATATTACAGTTTAGACAATAGTTTTCGAATCTCTTTCTTCTTCCTGAGTGCGGTTCCCAGCTTGCTAATGTCCTTTTCATCTATCATTAGCGGAGATCTGCTAAACCTTCCCTCATTATACGAGCAGAATCTTATCACCTTGTGACCATTGTCAAACTCTAGCAGCTGGACCGTGGGTTCGTGATATCTGGAAGATATTGATGCCTCTTCTATAACCATACCCTTGCCCCACGGCATCTTAAACGGTCTTGGAACCTTTCTCATTTTTTACTCCGGTGTTCTTCCTGCTCTTTTAGGATTTTTTGAAGCTCAATGAGTTCTTGATGGAGTTGGAACTTTGTATCTCGAATCTTTGCAGAGATCCAGTCAATTCTCTTCTGAATCTCCTTGTCTTTTTCCTCAAAATTCATTGTTTTCTTTAGAACTAGGATCGATATAATTTTGAATTTTTTTACATACAGATTACATACGTGTCAACTACTTCGCATAAATAGGGGTCATTAGCCAGTTTTTGCATGGGAAAACAATGCGTTGTTTGTGGCATTAGCTTCTTCAGTCCGGATGATTCGGACAAGTGTGGAAAGTGCCGCGAAAAGATACAACAAGAAAGTCACGAAGACCACGGTGGCTGCGGTTGCGGTCATAGCCACTGATATTATTTTTTTTACACAAGGTTAGGGAGATAACCCAACTAATTTGATCAGCATATTATTTTTCAAAAATCACGAAAAAAATAATCATGTTTATTAGACCCGTTTAATGTGCGTCAAGGATGGAAGAACCATTTTCAATTTGCAATCACGGAATGCTTCACAGAAAGGTTGGACAAACCTATCAGTGTATTTCCTGTAAGGAGGAGTTTGAGGTGGACATTGAAATTCCTCCATTTAATCAAGAAGGCAATATTATAACGGAATAGCTTTTCACTTTTTACATACAAATTACATATAGCTCAACTAATCTGCATAAATAGGGGATATCAACAAATTTTTGCTTGGAAGCACATCTAAGCCAGCACAAACTTCATGATATTGTTAGCATGGGGTTGCGTGCAACCATTGGGGTAATTTTTATTGCCCATGGCTCTGGAAAGTTTGGTCCTGGTTTTGCTGGGTTTTTGACGGGACCTCTTGGACTTCCCGCAGAGATGCAGATTGCAATTGCTCTCGCTGAGCTTATTCCGGGAATCTTACTGTTGATAGGTATTCTTACAAGAATCTCAGCATCTTTACTTTCGATAGTCATGCTGGGCGCAATTTTCTACGTAAAACATGCAGGCAGCCTCACTGGCGACAGAGGCGTTGAGCTTGATCTGATACTACTTGCTGCATGCCTGGTTGTAATAGTTGCCGGACCGGGGAGAGTTTCAGCGTCACATGTGATAAAGAAAATCCCACGCTGGTTGCATTAAGACAGATATTTTAGCATTATGAACAAATCACAAGATCATTTTTTATACAGAACAAAAGTTGTTAAGCCATGAAACGATCAGCTAAAGTTACAATTGCAGCAGTTTTAGTAATCGGCATATTTTCAATATCAATTGCATCTGTTCCTGCATTTGCAGAATGGGACAAGTTCAATTATCCAGAAATTCAGGGGACAATTCCAATTTCACCTGGGGATGACTTTGGACAAAAAGATGTAATTGTACTGGCTGTTGCAATGGCAGTTGGTGAAAACTCTGTCTCAGATGGAAAGGCAGTTTATGGAAAACTTGCAAACGTCAACGGATTTCTAGTTTACAAGGTTATAGTAATAGCTGATAATCATGCATATCATAAGATCCTAGTTGATGCGGGAAATGGTGAGGCGCTCTATATCTCTGATGTGATAAAAAAACAAAAATCCAACCACAAAAAGTTTTCAGATAAAAAACACAACGAAAAAATGAAAAATTATTTCAAGGGAATGTCTGATGAGCAGATAGCAGAAAAGAAGCGCCAATTTAAGGAGATGGGTGACGCATACAAATCATTATCTCTACAGGACAGAGCCTCATTGGTTATTCACTTCATGCAGATGAAGTTGCAATGGGATTCAATGTCTGATGATGAAAAGGCGCAAAAGAGGACAGATATGAAACAAATGTTTCAAGATTATCTACCTTTGACACTTGAAGAAAAGAAACAAAAGCTTCAGGCATATATTCAGTCTCTAAATTAGTAATTTAACGGGCATAATTTTTGCACTAGTAGGATTTTGATCTACACTTAAATCCGCTGCACAAAGATTGACAATTCATGGAGCCGTTAAATCTGGCCGTAATTGTAAAATTAGAGCCAGATTTTTCTGAAGGAAATGTAAGCTACAAGCCCGATGGGACACTCAATAGAAACGAAACAAAAAACACACTAGGTCCTCACAGCGGAATAGCTGCTAAGGCTGCATTTTATGCCAAGGTCAAGTATGGCGCAAAGATTTCTGTTTGTTCAATGGGTCCACCTTTAGCGGAACTAGCTTTGCAACAAGCTCAACAAACTTGTGATGCAGATTCACTTCAGCTGTATAGTGATAGAATTTTCGCAGGGGCAGACACACTAGCAACTGCCGAGACTCTAAGAACAGGCATTGCTGACAAAATGAAAGGAAAGATGGACATTGTGTTTTCTGGACACAGAGCCTCTGATGGAGAGACGGGACAGACTGGCCCACAAACTGCATGGAAGCTAGGATTTACATTTCTTGGAAATGTGATTAGCTATAACGTAAATTTAGAAAAAAGAACTGTTGTAGCCAAGTGTTTGCTGACCCTAAACGGTGTACCAAACGTTATCGAAGAAATCGAAGCCCCTCTTCCAGTCTTTATCGCAATTGATCCTTCCTACAAATCAAGTTATACTACTGTTTCTCAGAGAATTGCTTTTGAAAAATATCAAAAAGAGGCTAACGAGAGAGCCAAAAACTACAAACAATTCCTCGAAGTTTTTGATAT
>LULS01000063.1_pt1 | contig 12753 bp, 22 predicted proteins | sample 728101 | NCBI WGS metagenome assembly LULS01 (sample SAMN03860283, study PRJNA289734) | marine metagenome | biome: seawater column; feature: ocean; material: water; isolation source: Red Sea water column Station 108 - depth 200m | place: Saudi Arabia: Red Sea | collected 2011-10-15 | depth 200 m | reverse complement strand
GGTGTGATCTTTGAGGATAACAGTGAAGAACAATGCTTATCAGGAGTATGCAACATATGAATGAAAAACAATTTAATCTTGTAGATGTTAGTATAAAAGATATATGTTCTAGCAGCGTTCAGTCTTTTTGTTTTACAATAAATGTGTACGACCATTCTACGATATGTGTTGATTCCACTGACGAAGATGGTTTTAAGTGGTATTCTTGGGATGAATCAATAGGACTACTTGCACCATATGAAGATCAGCCTGAATGGGCTAAAGTAAATTGCGCTTCATTTATTGCTCACCGAATGGAGGCTATAAAACAAATAAACAAAATGAATAAACCTAGAATTGTACCTGAATGGAGTGAAAATGAAGGGCAATATTCAATGGGGTGGCCTTGGGATCACCCAGTCGAACCTATTGAAAAAGAGATAGGATATAGACCATCCATGAGAAGAATGAGATCATGGATGAAAGTAAGAAAATCAGATGAAATATTATGGAACTATTACCTTACACAAGGAAAAGGAATTGAACCTAAGATATGGCATGATGATTATGAAGAGTTCTACAGCAGTGAAGAACTTGATTGGTATAGCGATCTTCCAGGATATGATGATGGTCGAGGCGTTTATATGAGCGATGGTGTATATATGACGCCGAGTAGTCCGAAAACTATAATACAAAGCATTACAAATCCTCTTAGCATGGAAGAAATAGAAGAAATTGATGAACCTTTGTATTGAAAAATTATATAGGAGTATGTAACATATGATTAAATATAAAACTACGCCATACACAAAGACCGATGGTAAATACTATAAGGATGATCCAGAAAAAATGCGTATTCGAAACGGAATCCGCCCTGCAATCTATAAGTCTGCCGGGGGATTCAAGAATTTTTATGCCTTATCTAAAAGTGAACGACAAAGATTAAGGACTAAAGCAAAAGAAGAACTTAAAGACCTTATATATAATATCGCTCCACCACGTAACTGGACAAGGACTAAACGAAAGCTGCCTAAAGTAGACAGGCCAAAAAGCATAAGGATAACAACTAAAAAGGTTGTTGATTCTAGGGGGTATGTTTATATATTTAAAGACCATATGAAGTCTGATGGCCTTTATAAAATAGGCGCATCCCATGAACCACAAGAGAGATTAGATCAAGCTAATACATGGGGCGACTTTGAAAGTATATATGAATCAGAAGAGGTTGCTGATTGTTCGAAGATAGAAAAAGAAGTACACCAATCTCTTAGAAAGTATCAAGTAAAAGGAGAGTGGTTTAATGTTCCAGAAGATATAGCAATCAATACAATACAGGAGTTAGTTAATGAAAGTTTTAATCACGCTGTTGCTGGTTAGTATGTTAGCTGGGTGTGCCTTTACCACCTCGTTCCAGGCAGGTAGAGTTGGAGTAGGATATACATCTGCAATCCATGTTACTCAAGAGTAAGAGATGGGAAAGACCTGGGTACCTTAAATGGATAGCAACACTACCCTGCGCTAACTGTGGTATTATAGATGAAACTATAGTACCGCATCATGCAATAGATATCAGCGCAATAGCAGGGAGAGTATCTAGCAAAGGTATAGGTATGAAGACGAACGATTGGTTAGCAATGCCGTTATGCTATACCTGTCATAGTAAGTTGCACAATGGAGACAAGAGTATTCGATCTTGTCAACCATTATTTATATTCGACACACTTGACAAAGCATTTAAGTGTGGTATAATAGGGATAATGGTAGACTTTACAGGAGATTACTGATGATAACAGAAGAGAGAGTAGAGAAGTCTATACGTTACATGGCTGAAAGTGATGAGCCTTATGCTTATGCTCACGCCAAGGCTAAAGCAGTAGAGAAGGAAGAAAAGATTGTAAAGGCTCAAGCATTTATTAATGCGAAGAGACTATACGATACAATAGCAGAAGCAAATGCTATTGCTGAAAGTTCCAGGGAATATAAAGACTGGAAAGAAAGATGGGAGAACGCTCTGGCTGACGTTAAGTTATTAGAGAATAAACGTGAGACAGAGAAAGTAATATGGGAAACATGGCGTACTGAACAGGCCAACTTACGAAACACATAGGAGATTACAATGCCTGAATGGAATGGTGAACAGAAGGACAATGATGGTGCAGCATTTGAAGTAGAGAAGCCTAAGAAAGAGGACTGGCATGATGATTGGTCAGGCCGAATCCAGGTAGATGGCTCAATGTACTGGCTGGGTATCAGAGATATGGTATCTAAAGCAGGTAAGCCCTACAAAAAAGTAAGGGTGAACCCCATTACTGAGAATTATACAGCCAGAGCCAGGGAGGGAGAGCAAGCCTCTAGGGACGATATACCGTTTTAAATGGAGGGACGTAGGGGGGTATCACTGCCCCCCTTAACGTCCAATACAGGTCAATACAGGAGGTCTGATGGCGAATTACACTATACAATACTGGGATGGAGATGACATAGACCTGGAGTATGATGATGTCAAGCATACCTACATGGTTGGTGACCGTAAAGTTCCCTCTGTGACCAGGGTAGTTGATGCTGTCTTTCCAAAGCACCTTACAACATGGGCTGCACAGGCTGGTGCTGACTACTGGGCTAATAACTATGGCGATGACGAGGATATGTATAATGGCATACTCAATGCCCATAAACAGATCAGCCATAATGCCCAAGAGGTGGGACTAGAGGTACACAAATGGATAGAACTCTACATCAAGGTCAAGATGATTGATGGTGAAACAGCAACAGAGTATCCAGAGGCAGTGAAGATTCCAATGCAGAACTTCCACAAGTGGGTAGAGTCAAGAGAGATAGAGTGGCTTGCTTGTGAGAAGAAGGTTTACTCCAGAAGCTGGGAGTATGCAGGAACCATAGATGCTCTGGCTAAAATTAATGGTAAGTTATGTGTCATTGACTTCAAGACCAGCGCAAAGATATATAAGGAATACTATCTACAGGTGTCAGCATACTGCAATGCTATAGGTGAGATGATGGGTGAACTGCCTAAACTTGGCGTGATAGTCAGGCTTGACAAGGAGGAGGAGAAGTTTCAAGAGGTAGCGTTTGATCCCTGGCAGCACAATGACGTGTTCATTGATGCGTTGAATATAAAAAGGTTTCAATCAGAGAGAATTAAAAAGGTGAAACTATGAGGGAGGAAGAGAGTATAGTATGGATGATGTGTCATCACCTGAAGGCTGCGTGTACCCTGATGAATGTATGCCTTGACAATGACCTGGTGGTTGATAAACTTTTACTGGAACACTTGCTTGATAGAGCGAAGGAGGCAGAAGATAATTGGGAAGAGCATATGTGGTTGACTTTCTTGAGGAAAGTTAAGCAACCAGAGAATGTAGTGATGTTTAATCCAGAAATAAGAGGACCAGACAAATGAAAATCGCACACTTAGATTTAGAGTGTTCAAATCTAAACGCAGATTGGGGAGTCATTATATGTGGCTGTATTAAATGGGACAATGGTAAGTCAAAAGGAAAACTAGAGTCATTCCGTATGACCGACTATGATCAGAAAGATATGATGGATGACTCTGGTGTATGTATGGCAATGAGAGACGCGCTTGACACAGCAGATATGTGGGTGTCATGGTATGGTGCTAAGTTTGACATCCCATACTTGCAAGCTAGGCTCCTAAACCATGGAGAGAAAACAGCCAGCACACTTACACCTCATGTAGATTTATGGAGAACCTCAAGATATCAGTTAAAGGTATCGAGCAATAGGCTGGCTAATGTGCAAAGATTCTTTAAACTAAAAGCAAGTAAAACTCCCATAGATCAAGGAGTCTGGTTTAAAGCTATAGCAGGACATAGCCCATCAATGAATGAGGTGGTTAAACACTGCAAAGAAGATGTCAAGATGTTAGAGGAGATGTATCATATATTCCTTCCCCTAATCAAGGGTCATCCTAACATTGAGTTATTTAAGGAGAAGCCAGTTGATGATCCTACCTGTCCAAAGTGTGGGTCATCCCATCTATGGAGACATGGGTATAAGGTTACGAAGACTCGGAAGTATCAGAAGTGGCACTGTCAGAACTGTGGCTCTGTGTCGTCGAATCGTTCGTCGGAGGTGGTGCAGCAACCACCCCTAACAGCTTAATTTCCTCTACACAGCCGATGGGAAAGGCTGTAATACCAAAGGGGGTACCTTGTGGATCATCTGCCTTGACCACAAGTGTACCCCCTATTTTTATTTCTTTATCATCTTTAGATACAAACCATCCAATGCTTTGAAAAGTATGGCAGAACACCTCGTTAGCTGGTGTCCAGTCTGATGTCTGCAATATATCTCGCCATGTTACAAGGACGAGTTGTTTCTCTTCCATTACTTTTTCTTTTTCCCCTTGAATTGAATTGGCCCTGGTAGCAGCCAGGAGAACAGCATCGGAACGATTACTATCAATATTAATGCCCAGCCTCCCATAGATATCAGCTTGCCTAACAGAGTCCAGAAATTATCAGGCGCTTTGTTGACAACAGTGTCAGCAGTGACAGAGATAGGTTCCCCTTTAACGCTCTTTTCCGCAGTCAATGCAGAGGCAGTCGCAGCCGTCAGGCCCGACGCTACCGTCGGTACAATCACACCCCCCGGCAAGACACTCGTTACACCAGCAACTGCGGAAGTCGCTGCCCCTGTTATCAGACTGCTCTTTAACTTTGGCAAACTGCATCCTGCGATACTCAGTGAGAAAAGGGCTAGGCAAAGATACCGAGCGCAACGATTAATAGTAACACCCCCCATATCCAAGGCTTTGAACGAACCTCGTCCAACAACTTTTTTAATGCGTCCATTTATTGTCTCCATTAGTCTAATTGAAAACTTGATCCGCACCCACAGGAATGTGCACCAGTGGGTGGTGTGAATTTAAATGATGGTCTGAATGGATCATCATCCCAGTCCATCTCTGCATCTCCTAGTAAATTAAGAGAGGCAGAATCAGAGAAGATTGTGTCCGAAAGCATCTGTGCGTCCGAAGGGATCTCTGATGTTCCTTTTAACTTTATCTGGTATCCTGAACATCCACCACCCTCAAGACATACCTCAAGGAAGCCCTCTCCATTAAGGACTTGATCTACTTTATTCTGTGCTGCTTCAGTGATTACCATCAGTCAAGTATCTTCCTTACAACTTCCCTTCCTTCCCAGTTATCTTCTACTGCTACCCTATGTTTCTCACAAGCGTATCTGGTATTTGTGTCAGCATTATCTTTCCAGCCATTCCTAGATAGAGTTCTCTTCATGGCAAGGCATCCAGGCACACCCATCTCTACCCATTCACCTTGCTCATTCTCATGGTGACCCATAAACTCAATGACATTACCATTGAGGAACAGCATAAGAACAAACATTGTTTTAATAATCATTGTGCGTTACCATTATGCGCCTTTAAGTCTGCGACTGTATCCTTCAATGTTTCCACTTTACCCTCAAGGGTTTCGATTCTCTGCTTATAGAAGTCAAGAGTGAGTGCCTGTTGCTGGTCAAATGGTGCTTTACCTGTCTCAATATTGTGGAGAAGTTTGTCGAACTCCCCCGATAAATGCTCAATTAACATGAACTGTTCTGCATCTGCAGGGAGGGAACCGAGGTCACCTCTAGGCCACTTGATCCTGAACTCCGTGTTCTTTATAAGGTCTGCTTGCATCAAGATGTTGTTCGTTTCAATCCGATTGAGTCTTTCAATGATACCAAAGTAAGCCCATACCCCTAACGCAACAGAAGCAATCAGTGAGATCAGGTTTCTCACCGGCATAGCGAATTTAGTTCTATCGCTTACATCAATCGCGTCGCTCACTAATAATCACCATAACCTTTGGTGCTTTGTTGTATTTGATTACCCTGTAAAGCCTCAAACAATCTGGAGTGCTGGTTCTCTATGGCATCGTTACGATCATTTATCTTTTCCAACTCTTTGCTAAGCTGCTCTACTCTGAATCCCATCACATCTAATCCTTCAATCGCTTTCTCTATAGATGGAATAGAGGTGCCTTGTATACCGGCAAGCCTCTCAACCTCAGATGATAAACTTGCAGCCCACCATATACCAGCAGCTGTCTGGCTTACCAGGAAAACAATAATACCAAAGAATTTAGCGTCTATGTTCATCGAGTTGATAGTCTTTCATTAAGGTGTTTGATCTTATCTGATACTGTGCCTGTAAGTATCCAGGGTATCAGCCCATGCACTAAGGCAACAACAGATAGTATGAAAAGTACAGCGCAAAGATAGACAGTAAAGCGTAGATGCTGAACATAAGACTCCCCAACAAAGTTTAAGTGATGACATTTCATTTTAATATGTACCAAAGAAGGCCAGATAGCGCAGCAATATCTACACAGATAGACCAACACAGGTATGCTTTAAGAGCGTACCTCTTCCACTCAACGTGGCCTTTGATATGTTGTACTGGGTAAAACAATTGCATCTAACTTTTCCTCTAATCTGATTAAGTGATCCATAATCTCACCGAACTGATCATCTGTTCTTGCGACTACCCTTTCCAATCTATTCTCAACATTCTCCAACTGAAATGCCTGTATCGCTACGCTTTCTCTTAAGTCATAGATGAATGTGAAACCACCGATTATCAAACCTACCGTGGCTACTATGTGGCCTACAGATAGGCTCTTATTCAGTTGGCTTCCATTGCTCATAGTTGTAGTTTCCCCTCTTCATCTCCGAGGTGTATTATTTCCCATATAGTTCCACCTGTAATGGCACAGACTACTACACCTTCTTCTCCCTTGTGAAAACTTAGGAATGTCCAAGATGGTTTATTGGGATTGTACATAATGGCTCCAAATGATGGACCTTGCTTGTTGTCGATCCACCCCTTTCCAATGGGATACTCTCCTAATACATCTTGATGATATGTAATTGCTTCATCAACATCATCCCAGCATACTGATTTGATTGGGAACTCAGTTGGAAACATCTTTGCTGAACCTACTAACGGAATGACAAAGAGCAATACCAATAATAGTTTCTTCATTAAAAAGTTCCCTCTGCGTGTCCTTGCCTTTCTATAGCATCAATAGCCCTTAGTAATTGTCTCACTCTTCTATTTTCTCCTCTTGCTGCTGCCCATTTCAGTTTACTTTTCAGTTTACCTAAGTCACCCATAAGGTTCTTGTTCTCAAAATAGACTTGCTTCTCTAGGTTAATATCATAGACTCTAGCACCACTAAAGAATCTAACCCATCTAGCCATTTCTGAGAGATCAGTTGGGCCACCTTCTCGGTAAGCCCCCCATCCTCCCCATCCTCTAGTGGTTGTCTGCTCTCCAGTTGCAGGATCAACAGTTTGTAAGCCAAACACACCGAGAGGATTTAATCTATTGACTTCGGTAAGAGGAACAAGTAACTGCGCTAACTTCCAAAGCCTAACATTAAGAGCAACGCCAAGTATATCTTTACTCTGACCCTCCATCTCCTGTATTGGACTCTCTCTAAAGGAATCATAGTTGTTAAGCTGCTCGAATATCTCCTTTGGGAATGGAGTTGTCATCTCTAAAAGTAATGCCTTTGGATGCCATAGTCTCTGGAACTCTGCAAGGGGGATAGTATTCAAGAGCGTGAACGCTTTGACCACTCCCTCTTTCTCTTTACCTAGGAATACAGGCGCACGTTTACCCCAGAAGGCTCCGAGGTCTGACAGTTCTATATCACCACTATCATACTCGAACTGCTCTTTGGCTAACTGTAGTTTCTCTGCCCTCTGTGGATTAAGGATAAGATGCTTCATCTGAACAGGGAAGTTCTTTCTCGTCCATGTGTAGAAGGGCATGACCCTCTTCATCCAGTTCCTCTCGAACTTAGATAGATCAGAGTAGTCAAACAGGGCTTCTTTAACTTGGTTAGCAGCAACGTCAAAGACAGCATCATCCTTGGTCATCAGTCTACGGACCTGGCTGAATCTGCCACCACCTATCTCTTTCATCTCGGTAGTCCAGAATACATTATCCCCTTTTCCAAACTCTGACAGCATTACCTTCCTACCGTCGGGGGCAACCCACGCCATATCTTCGCCACGCTTTATCTTATTTAATGTATTAAGGAAGATCGCATACCTTGCATTACCTTCAATAGTTCCGCCAACTGCAAAGCCAAACTTAATAGCAGGGTTCTCTTGACCTATAATTTTCTGGGCTTTTTGGTATTTACCCCTACCCTGCATGTACTCAATGTTCTCCATCTCATCTCGAACAACATCTTTTCTGTAGTGGCCTGTATTAATACCACGATCAAGTGCTTCATTAGATATCTGGTTCATGGTGTACCCAGTGTCGGCAAAGTCATCAGCAACCCAGTCAGCATCATTTATCTTGGGCGTGACTGGTACAGTTTTGCCGCGAACAGGCTTACCTAGCCTACTATATAGACCCTGACGTAGTGCTTCCTTCCCCTCGAACCTGGCATAATACTGTAGTTTGGCGGCATTACCAAATGTTTCGATAGCTTTTGGTATATTACTGCCTAACCCTGTAACAATGTAGGCATTAAATATATTACCTACTGCATTACGAGTATGATAGGCTGGTCTTACTGCTAGAGTCCACGCCTTCCAGGGGTTCTGAATAGCATCCCACATCTTAAAAAACTTCTGGAGTTCCTTATTGCCTGGAGTAGCAGCACCCATGAGTTCAAGCTGCTGTTCGATCTGCTTGGCTACGTTCTTTGGAGCCTTGAATACCATCTCAATCTTTCCTTGCTCGGTCAGGTATTTTCTTCTGGCCTGTCTTGCTGAGACTAAAGCATCTTTGTCTGCTTTGCCTGCCTTCTTTGCCATAGTAAAAGCAAGTTGTTCTTCTACATATGCAGCCTCATCGAGTGCTTTCTCATCCAGATATTTATCTGGCACTCCCTTAACAGACACCCAGTCTGACATATCATCTGCAATAGGTACCCACTGGAACTCACCTGCTTCATCAAGGATTCTCTGCTCTATAACAGCAGGGTCATCTGGATTTCTTCTCATCCATCTGCCCACACCAATGAAGGGCTTGATCTCTTTGGTTCCTCTAGCGGTATTAAAGGCTCTGCCTGTGTCAGTAACCTCATCAAGAAACCATTTCTTTTGCATGGATGCAGCATGATCAATCCATCTTTGACCTATTGCTATCGTAGGATCAGTATGGAAAAATCTATGCTCGTAAGGAATATCAGCAGGATTCTTTACAGAGGTTCCACCCAGCCTTTCTACCTTCAGCATATTTACATCATCCAACGTTTCCTCAGTATGGATACGTGGGCTGCGGTAAGGCTCTCGACCAAAAAATAGCAGAGGATCTTCGATATCATCTACTTCAGATGGTATGAATTCCTCTGCTAATTTTCCTTTATCTATTGATTCTCGACCAGCAGGAGTGGTAAAACGTGGAAAGTAATGACGCATAATAAGACCGCGCACAAAGATACCTGCTGCCTGTTCCTCTCTGAGAAACTTAGTTAGCTTGCCTTCCCATGCGTTGGCTTCCCTAATGCCATCCTCGCCTATGACCTTTGACAGCCTTTTTCTTAGGGCGTCCTCGTCTGCTTTATGGTAATTAGTAAAGATACCTTTATCTTTATTATGAAGTCTTGGCCTATCCATCCAGTTTCTAAAGGCAGACTGTACTGCCTCAGTAGACTGACCACTGGTTTTAGCCTTGGCCTCTATCCACTCTTTCAGTCTTGGAAGTTCCTGGGATAGTTCTTTCTCTATACGATTTCTTTGTGTGGCAGACAGTTGGGCTACACCCTTAACTTTTCTTGCCTCACCAATAGGAATATTTAGGTTCCTTGAGAAGTCCTGAACTCTGTCGTGATCCTTAATTGTCTGCAACCAACGCGCTACCTGTGGCGGAGTAGCTGCTCTTGCGCCCCTACCTGCTTTATACAGGGAGCGTCCTATCAGGCCACCACTGTAGGTTAGAGGATCAGTGGCTACATCACCCACAAATCCTACGATTCCTCTGTACCATCCTGGCAGGTTAGGATCAAGGAAGTCTTGAGTTCGTATCTCCTCCTCACCCATAAGCCCACGCTTGGCTCCAGTAAGAAAGCCCTCATTAGGTGTTGTATCTATACCACCAAGAGCCTCGTATATATCGCCACCTAGTTTAGTCTCTTTCAGCCCCACCTTGAGCATCTGTGCTGGACGCTCAAGCATAGAAAGATAATGAAGGAAACCACCAGGCTTCTTTCCTCTCTCGTCAGTAGGGGCAGTAGCAAGACTTGCCTCTAACCTTTTCTTTTGCTCCTTGTCTGTGAGTTGAAGAAAATCGTTAGTGACATCAGCATCATAGGTTTGACCCTGATAATCGAATTGTATGCTAGGCACTGGCTGCTCTTATATTCTGCACACCTTCAGCAAAGCCAGCACCACCACTCATTACACCACTAAGTGTTTCTTTTGCCTTTTCTAGCTGTGCTGAGTATATTGTAATATGAGGGGCTGGGTTCTTTAGCCTTCCTGTGTTCCATGCTGCTACCAATTCAGCAGCAGCACCATCTATATCACCCATTAGTGCTATCTCCTCGATTCTTCTCCATGCACGCTCTTCCTTAGTTTTGCCTGGTTCCATGCCTAACTGGTGGCCAGAGAGAACTGCTGCCTTCTCAGGTCCGACAAGTGGAGCAAGCCTTTCATACGCATCCCTTGCGTTCTTAGGCATATCACCCTTCTTATATACAGCCCTGACTACCTTAGCATAATCCTTGTCAACCTTATATTGTTCGCTTGCCTTTAAAACCTCAAGCCCTCTATCAAAGAACTTGGATGGGTCGCCACCAGCAGCAGCAATCAGGAATCCTTTAGTCAGCATATCCTGGATATTCTTTTCTCCCCTTTCTGCTCTAGCTGCTTCGGCTTCTGCGAAATCTAATACACCTTCAGGTGCAGCCCACGGTTCAGGGGTAGTCATAAGAAGATTAGGATCAATAGGTGGCTCTTCATCACCAGCAATGAATGGGTAAGTTCCTAATGCACCAGCACCAGCTATCCCTAGGCCAGCAGCAGCAGCCCTAACAGGTTTACGTCGAGCATACCCTGCCATTAATTGGTTTCTAGTAGCTGGGTTCGTAAATAGTGGACTATATAAAGGTTCTTGCCTTGATGTTCCAGTAAATCTACCACCAATTCCTACTGTCCGTGGCTGTCCATACAAACCAGTAGTATCAATAGTAGTTCCTCTTGGAACTCTATCATATACAGTTCTTGTAGGTGTGGGCACAGGCTCATACTTACCCCTTCTGCCCCTAAACCTACGCCTTACTGGAGTATAGGGGGCCACTGTAGCAGGCCTGGTCTGCACTGGGCCTGCAGCACCCCTTCTCCATCCAGTACCCCTGAATAAAAATCCTGGGAGCCTTCCTAGCCCCATTAATCCTGCTCGCGCAAGTAGAAGTGGATTCATTAGTATCTACCTCCAGTTGGGAAGTAAGGATTTCTAGTTCTATACTGCATTAACCTTCTAATCCTGTTTCTTTCTATGCGATCTCTTATTCCCTGCATACTTCTATCCATCCTGCTAATGGCATCACCCATAGCCCTAATTGGAATACCTAAGTTTGTGATATTAACACCACCCATAGGCCTCATATCCCTATTATCTCTAAGTATAGAGCTTCCACTTCTTGGTTGCTCGTGGATCATTCTCCTGATTTGATCTATTTGAGAAATCCTTTCAGCTGGACCCCTCTGTAAACCCTCTTCTTGTGCTGATACCATATCTCTAAGGTTTCTTTCTCTGTCAACATTACCCCAGTATGCCTTTCTTACAGGCCACGGTTGCAGATTAACAGGATGAGTCTCAGGGCCAGGGCCAAGACCTGTTGCTTTAAGAACAGAAGCATCTGGATCTTTCCAAGTCTTAGTAAGGGTCTGGGTTCCATCGTTCTTAGAGACAAGTTTGTTGGTTACCTCTGGTCTTTGCATCTGCCTGACCATAAGCCTCTGCCCACCTGGGCTGTCTTGGTATCCACTCCATGCCTCGCTTGCTGCGACCATGGGTCTACCCTCAAACAGTCTCCTGTTTGCCTCAGAGCGTTCTTGCTGTCGTCTTAACCAATCTATAAATGCCATTATCTTAACCACCAATAAGGTTTTTCTCTCTCCCATGGAGCGAACTGTCGCATCATAGTGGGGAACTCTCTACGCCCACCACCAGCCACTACAGCAGGTGCTTGGCCTATATCTCCACCTTGCATATTCTCCATAAGAGACATGAGAAATAGTCTGTTTAATAAGTCTGGTTCTTTTTCTTCTTTTTCTTCTTCTTGCATAAGCAGCTTCTTCCTGGCTCACACCCATCCTATCTGCCTCATACCTAGCTGCTAAAGCCTGTGGATTAGCTAGAGGATCTTCGGTAGTCCAATATGCTAGAATATCTTTCCAATTAGGTTCTCTTCCTTCTTGTTCGGCTCGTATTCTAGCCCAGTCCATTGCAGCAGCAACATCTGGTTCCCCAGGCTGATCATAAAATTCCTCAGTTCCATATTCTGGTCCTGTTCCAATATGCCACCATGCGTGCGCCATAATATACCCTCCCTACAATCCTATTGCCTTTGCAGCCAGCGCAGCTATGAGAGTCTCTGCACCACCCGCACCACCTGGGCCTCTGGCTTGCGACATCCCACCATAATCCCCTGTCACACCAGCAAGATAACTCTGGAGTGCCTGTTGTGGCTGTGCCATTTGATACTCATACCTTGCAATATCTCTATTAATAGCAGCCTGATTCAATGCTCTC
>LULS01002932.1_pt1 | contig 12807 bp, 16 predicted proteins | sample 728101 | NCBI WGS metagenome assembly LULS01 (sample SAMN03860283, study PRJNA289734) | marine metagenome | biome: seawater column; feature: ocean; material: water; isolation source: Red Sea water column Station 108 - depth 200m | place: Saudi Arabia: Red Sea | collected 2011-10-15 | depth 200 m | reverse complement strand
TTCTATACCAAGCCTGACTCTATAATTTACTATAGCAGAAATTACAGGTTGCGGAATTCCTGTAAGCGCAGACAATAGGCTTTGACTTAATGCCTGCAGCTCTCGGATAATCCGGACTGATTCTCCAATCGAAACTGTGGTTATTTTGACTCTTAATTCATAATCTTACATTTTATTTTTTCTAATAGTCATGTGCTGTACAATCAGTTCCTTTTCTGGAATCTATAAATCAGCAATTTGCTTAGGCCTAGTATGAATGTGTAATAAAGTATGAAATGCGGTGGTCCCCAGTCCAGGGTTATGTTAAATGAAGCCCAGCTTCCCCAGCTGTGCAGGTTTTGCAGAATCGCGTACCAGCTTTCCACAACCATTTCAGTCAGCGAAAAAATATTTTTTTCAAAAAAACCAAAAGGCAGATTACCCAGGGATAAAGCGCTCACCAGCAGAGCCAGCAGACAGCATGGCAATACCAGAATCCCAAGCAATAGCACCATAACCAGGTTCAGCCAGAATGTTTCCAATGTAATTCTTTCAAATGTTGCCGCAACAACAGGCCCGGTACCCAGCATGACAGCGGTTGTGATACCGATGCTGATTAAACAGTATATGAAGAACAAGGCGGTGGCAAACAAAGCATACAAGGGTTGATGAATCTGCCCCAGCAGGCGCCCTGCAACCAACATGCTCAGCATGCAAACCGCCCTGAACGCCGGTGTAGGCATTCCTATCAAAAGCAAATAAATCCAGATTCCTGTCAGAGATATCAGATGCGAAGAAGCATGATAATGGGGGTTCTCCAAAACACGGTTTGACAAGCGTCCCAGTCCTCTGACAAGTAGTAGAAATATTCCGTATATCATACCTATGTGCAGTCCGCTGATAGCCAGTAAATGAGCCATTCCGGATTCCCGAAAAGTCTTTGCTGTTTCACGATAAAACCTTGCCCTGTCAGTAAGCTGCATTACCCAGCTGTCAAGTCGGCGTGACAGAGAAGATTGTGGTGTGATGGCGTTACGGTAACGGAAATCTGAAAATGTTAAGGAAAGACGATTGTTCTCCACACTAACCTCATTCAATCGTCCAATTACCTGTAAATGCCGCCCCAGATAAAAGCTGGAAATTCTGCGTTTGGTTTTAGGCAGGTTTAATATAATTTCCGGAAGCCATTGCGTATGTTTTCCTTTGAAAACTTCAACATTATTCAGTTTCAGTCGTATGTTTTCCTTACTTATTACACGCTGCCGAATCCTGCCGTTCACCATAATTTTCGATTCAGCGGAAATTTCCCGCTGCAGCCAATTCATGGTAGAAGGAAGGACAAATAACCATTGATAAAGCAGCATGCCGCCAATCAAAAGCAGTAAAATAAGGGGGAAATGTAAATTGTGACGAAGGGACCACAACAAGCCCAGCCCGAGGCCCAGCATGATCCATTCAGGATGGAGCTGATTAAGTGTGTGTTGATAACGGAATATAATCCAGATCAACAAAACCGACACAATTATAATTTGCAACAAACCGGTTTTGTGCCAACTGAACTTCATTCCGCACTATGGTTTCAATTGAAGAGATTTCTAACCTTGATACTCAATCAATAAAATAATGAAACTGTACAGGGTTTCCTTCTCGTTCAACCATCAGCGCAATTTCCCGTTCTGACTGAAGCACCTCCAGCAGCTTGTTTTTAATGTACTGAAACATGAAATAGGGCTTTCCATCTTTCTTGGTAGGAATTACACGGGCATCATTCAGCAGCTGTCCAAAATCAGCAAGCTGCTCATCAACCCATACTCGCTGAAAATGAAAAGTATTTTCACCCTTTGCAGCAGATGATGGTGTCGCTTTTACTTCTGCCACGTTTTTTTCTTGCGGTGAAACAACAAGCGCTCCCGTTTTTTTACCCTGAACTGTACCTGTCTGGGTCTTGGTTGTTTTTGCCTTGGCTGGGGCTGTCTTTGCTGCCTCGACAGGACTTTTCATCCACAAAGCCTGTTTTTTGCCATCATGCAGAATCAAAACCCATCGGTCCTTAATTTCCAGTATTTTTACACTTTCCGGCGAACATTCCTGATCACGCTGGATTGTACTTGCGTTAAAACATTCGCCTGTTCCAAAAATAACATAATTGTGAAGATTGTCTTTTTTGCTTATAAAAGCAAAGGAGCTTTTCGCTCCATAAATCATAGTTCCCGCAAGAGCAAGGGCCAGACTTGTACGTTCTACCGCTTCCTCTTCTCCTGTTTCCGGAGCTAATATTGTTAGATCTTCAGGAGGTTCCAAAGATTCTTCAATTTCTGTTTTTTGCGCATTAAAGATATTGCGTTCCAGAATGACCTCAAAATATTTCTCAGCTTTTCCGGGATCAACAGGAAGTCTTTCTGTGGCGATTGAGTATTTTCCGGATGATGAATCGGATAAGGACAGAACTTGATGATGAAGCCAGGTGCTCAACAGGGAGCCTCCCATGTAGGAGACTATTCCTGCAAGCAGAAGGTTGAAGAATAAAATAAATGTTGAAGAGGAAAGTCTCATGTCGGTAACAAATCTTGAGAGACTAAAGGTGAGAAGAAATCAACTGCTCGATTGTGAACTTTCTTTTTGTTTTATAAAATCAACTGCAAACTCAGCCGCAAGCAAATATCCCTTGACTCCAAGTCCAGCCAACGCGCCAATCGCGATATCTGAAAAATAAGATTGATGCCTGAATTCTTCGCGTTTATGGACATTTGACAGATGAATTTCAACAAAAGGAATTCCCACACCAAGCACAGCATCACGCAGTCCTACACTGGTGTGCGTAAATGCTCCCGGATTCAAAAGCAAAAAATCAGCTTCACGCTGTTCATGCAGCCAATCAATAAGTTCTCCTTCAGAATTTGACTGAAATGTTTTACAGTTTATTTCATGCTTCTTGAGTGTGGATGCCACCTGTTCTTCAATTTCCTTCAAAGTTGTTGAACCATAAATTTCAGGCTCACGGCTCCCAAGTAAATTCAGATTAGGACCATTTATTAAAAGTACGGTTGGCATTGCCCAAAAGTCTCTTAAATGTTGAATAATTCCTGCTGCAATTTCAGGAAAATTAATATGACGGAACTGAAATCGTGTCTGCTCAAGATATAGCCTGCTTCACCAAAATGCAAGAATTATGGATAACAACCAGCAGGTGTATTAGATGACAAGCAAGTTCCGCACGAATTTTGTCATTACCTCCAATGTTTGTGACTGTTGATCACGATGGGGAGAGTGACCGCAGTTGTCCAAAAAACATGTGCTGTGGAATGTGGTGTCAATATCCAGATGATGTTTCTTCAAACTTTTACGCATATTCCCTGACAGATAATTTTCTCTTAATTTTTGTATGGAAGTAATCGTGAGCGGTTCACAAAAAACGTGCGGTGCTTCATTAATCAATCCCAGCAAATTATCAGCAGAGTCCTGGCCGGCGTGAATTAAAGCAATCGATGCCCCGTCTGAATGCCCCACCAGTATGTACTGCTGAATTTTGGATTGCTTTAATATTTCCGGAAGCGCCTGATGTGCTTCATGGTGCATGAAATTCAGGAAACGTGGAAGTTCCAACTCTCCAGATTTTCCGTAGCCAAGCCTGCTGTAAACAAGTGCTCCGCACTCGGTTTTTTGGGAAAGTTTTTGAGGGAAATCCCGCCACATGGAAACAGAGCCCAAACCTTCATGCAGAAAAATCAATGTTGGAGCTTCTTCCGGCAGAGGTCCATGCCAGACTGATTCAATTTTTTTTCCGTTTAGTTGAAGATCCAAGGTGGGAGTAAATGTGAAGACACCAGGAATGTATTTTTTCCTCAATGCTCAGCAATTTTAATCTTTTTCGACATCATTACTTTTGGAGGCAAATACTTTGTCAAGGTCTCTCTTCAGTTTGCTCAAGTGGTATTCTTTATTCAGCGCGATGTGAATGATGGAAAAAAGTGTGGCAACAGGTGAAACGACGGCGAAACCATACTGTGTAATCAGATATAAATCAACCAGCAGTGCGGAGGTTTCAAGAAGTTTAATCAGGTCAAATACCAAACGGTGGCGCAGCACGAGCCACAGCGACATTGCATGTGCCACAACCGTCAATGCCGCGGTACCAACCCAGATGTAAAGGAGAAGATCCAGAGTGGCCAGTCCCAGCATCAGGCTCAGTGATGCCGTAAGAGTGCGTTCAAGTGTTTCTTTGTTCATGGTTTCAAGACAGGGAACTGTGATTAAAGTTAAATTATTTTGAAAAAACGCAGCAGTATAATTTGTCAGTTCATGCTTGTTTAATACAGTTTCATTCTACTCAGTATAACTGTAAATAGTCAATTAACTATTGCTGAAACTGATGTATATAGGGGAGCCTATGGAAAACTCACAATTCCGGAAGTATGACACATTTATATAGCAGAATAAATACAGGCAGGAATCAGTTTATTTCATTCCGATTTTTTGCCGCCATCAACATAAACCTTGAAACCATCTTCGATCAAACCACGCAGGCGTGGATCATTTTTTCTCTTGGCTTCCTCACAAAGTTTGCATTTGCAGTCTATGTGGTGGGTTTTTTGAAATTTTTTGAGTTTTAAGTGTGACAAATCCTTGCCGTCATTTTGCATGTCCTTTAGCATTTTTTCGATCTGCCGCATTGCCAAGGCAAGGATTCGATCACGATTACTTGGGGATTTGAAATTCAGCATTTATGAATTAAATTTAGCGTGGCCAAAGATTAGTTGTGTTATTTCATCTTGACAACAGTTTTGACATAATGGACAATCGCTTACAGGCAAAATAGCCAACATATCCATACAGCCATATTTGGTTGTAACTTATAAACTTACATTTACACACAAGGGATATTTTATGTCAGGGAAGCTTGCTAATATCTGGGGCATTGTAATTCTCCTCATCGCCGGAGCTTTTTATTTGAGTGCGTACATTGTTGACAAGACTGAATACGCGATTGAGATACTGTTAGGTGATCCTGTGGACATTGTCATGGAGCCGGGACTCAATTTCAAGCTGCCATTTGTCACTCGCATTATTTACATGGAAAACAGGCTCCAGGATTATGATGCGGATCCGGGCGCGGTCTTTACCAAAGACAAGAAAGAAATGAAAGTTGATACCTATTCCAAGTGGCGTGTTTCCAGTCCTCTGAAATTTTATGAAACCGTGCGCACCACTGCCGGGGCACACGCGAGGCTGGATGATATTATCTATTCACAAACCCGTGAAGTTCTCGGACAGCACACACTAGTGGAAATCGTTTCCGGAAACCGCAAAGAAATACGTGAAGACATCACTTTACGTTCCAGGCAGAACGCGGTAAATTTCGGTATCGAGATTCTGGATGTACGGATAAAACGTGCTGACCTGCCTGAAGCAAATAGCCAAGCTGTCTTTGGACGAATGAACGCGGAACGGAGAAGACAGGCAAAACTATATCGATCAGAAGGCGACGAGGAATCCCTGAAAATTCGTTCTGATGCTGACAGAGAGCGCGTGGAAATTCTTGCTGAAGCAAAAAGGATCAACGAAGAGACTCGTGGTGAAGCTGATGCAGTTGCTACAAAAATCTATGCTGACTCATATCAAAAAGATTCAGAAAGAAAATTATTTAGAGCACCAGCTAATAGAAGTCAAAATACAAAACCTTCCCTCTCTATTTCCACAAAGGCAGCAAAAACCCTGTTTCTGCCTTAATAGTTCAAGACCTATACTGTTTCCTGCTGAAATCACAAATAATGCCTGATTCTGATAAAAATTATTTTCAGGTTATTGCTGAATTGGAGCGCTGGGGCAGTTACGAAACAAGCGCTCAACCCAGGGATATCAGTAAACTGGAGGGTATCAAACGTTTGCTGAGAGATTTAGGAAATCCTGAGAAATATTTTAAAATAATACATGTTGCCGGAACCAATGGGAAGGGACTGACCGCGACAATGATCAGCCGATTGTTGGGAGTACAGGGATTTTCCACCGGCTGCTACACATCCCCGCATTTAGTAGATATCAGGGAAAGAATCACTCTTAACGGCAAACGTGTATCCAAAAACACCTTTGCTGATAGCGCGGCGAAGGTGCTGAATACTGCAAAAGGTTATAACTGCACTCCTTACCTTTCCTATTTTGATATCCTGACCGCAGTTGCTTTTGATGTTTTTTTGAAGGAAAAGATGGAATGGGTCGTGCTGGAAACCGGATTGGGCGGGAGAGCTGATTCCACAAATGTGACTGACAAGGAACTATGCGTTTTGACAAGAATCGGGCTTGATCATCAGGAGGTTCTCGGCAGCAATATAAAACAAATTGCATCAGAAAAAATCGGCATCACTCGCTCAGGTATTCCTGTAATAGTGGCCCCGCAAGTAGAGTGGAATGTTTTCAGACAAGTTTATCGGCAATGCAGCTGTTATTTAAAGCATACAATAAACAGAAGCAAATTTGGTTTGATGCTGCTCACAAAGTAAAATTATCCGGACGACTCGATTTGCGGCACAATGTATTTTGGTCAAAACACAAAAAGCATTTCAAAACACTGCTGCTTGACGGGGGCCATAATCAAGACGCACTGCTGGCACTGTCTGAATCTATTTCAAAAAACAAGCTCTTCCCATCAACCCTGATTCTGGGTATGGCCTCAGATAAATTGCATGATGCCCTGAGAATACCACTGAGAGAATTATGTGCCACAGCCAATAGAATAATTATCACACCTGTCCATTCTCCAAGAACCGCTACTCCTGAATTGCTTGAAAATTTCCTGGAAACATCCAGAGCACTGCAACATTCTCCGGAAGTAATACATGCCGATTCTGCTGAAGACTCGCTAAACATTTCATTACAAACTCCTGATATACCAGTTGTGGTGGCTGGCTCGTTTTATCTGGTTGGACAGGTTATGCAGCTTTTAAAGATCGATACAGATTCTGAAAAATATTGATACAAAACCAGACAACTTGCTGAAAAATATAAAAAAATATTTTCAAGATACATTGGATGAACGCGCTACAAAGTTGTCATTTTTACTTTTTCGAATGCATCACATTAAGTAAATAATATTATTGTTACAATCATTACTTATATTGTTAGCATTCCTCACCATTCGTTCGATTTCATTAAATGTGCAGTCGATCAATTCACTTCATTAATTAATTTCGCAATTAAAGGAGGAAAAATGAAATTACTAAAAACTTTTTCACGATTGGACTAATCATTTCTCTACTAGTGCTATCCCATACAGCACTGGCCTGTCACAAAGGTGGTGCTATGGGCTTAGCAAGCAAAGACCCCTTGCACTCCACATTAGATTATACTTTTGGAAGCACATTTGTTAGCGCAAGTACCTTTGGAACTTTGGGCTGTGAAAACTGGGATTTTGTCAAGAATAACCGTGTGCAGTACCTTGATCTTGTCTGAGGAGGCAGCACAGGGTAAAGGAGAGCATATTATTGCTCTTTCTGGTATGTTTGGATGCCAGGGAGAATATCAACAATCATTTGAATCAATGATGAAAGGCAGCTATCCCCATCTTTTCCTTGACATGCAGGAAATAGACAGTTATGAAAGAGCCCATTTGCTGGATTATGAAATCAACAGGCTAATGGAGCTTAATCAAATGGGCAATAAATGCACATATATTTCTTCCTCATAGTTCTCACTTATAAAAAAGGACCGGTGCTGTAAATAAACCGGTCTTAATCCCCCCTTTCAATCGCAATGTCCTGAATAAGTGGAAACGTGAAGTTGTTGTCCTCACAGGCATATAGTCCTAAAAGGAATATGTCCATGAAATACGTGTAATGCCACCAGGCATTCCTACCCTTGATGGCAGGGTTTCTCCGCGGTCATTATAAGTAGAATCATAAATAGTTGAGTCGATTATGGTGTTGGAGGCAAACGGATTGTCGATAATTTCTCTTTTCCCGGGAAAGAGGAATTCCAGCATGAAGCCGAAACTTTCACCTCCTGAAGCAATTCCCATGCGCCTGAACGGCATGGTGCCTGTTGATCCGCTTATCTCAGTCTGGGTTACTGGAGCATAGTCCACAATTGTGGGATTTGACCTGATACCGTACCTTATAGTACTTTCCACCCTTGAAAACCCAAAACCTACAAATATATCCATATCATCCGGTGCTGGTACACCAAATGGATGTATTGACGCAGAAAACATATAGAAATGAGAAGCCATCCTCAAAAGCGGGGTCGCGTAAGAAGGATCTGCTCCAGAGGTCGCAGCCCTGACCTTTTCGTCATCCAGCCAGATATTTGTGTAGGCAAAGCATAAACCGATACCCACAAAAAGTTCAGTCGGCAGTATGTACTCAACTGAGAACGGAGGCAAGCCCTTCAGCAATGGGAGTACCGGTCATTTGATAAAACGGATGATCCTCATCGCTGCTGAATGTTTGGTGCAGAATTTCCCAAAATCCGATGCGCCAGGCAGTATCTGCTGTTTCAGCAGGGGCCGGAGGGGCTTCTTCCTGAGTGTATGCAGCAGCTGAAAACAGCATAACTATTGCTGCCGTAACAAGAAATTTCCAGGTAATATTAATGAAATACATAGACACATCAGAGTCAAAACAAATCAGCCACCGAATCATGGATAATCGATCACTGAACAACCAGATGGTCGAGGTGAGTTTAGTCAGTTAGAGGCAAGAGTACCGTAGTGTCCCAAAACATCCTCCCAATCCCTGGCACGGCGAATTTCCGGGTGCTCAAAGTCGGCATTAAAAGGTCTGGACATCAACCATATTTCAGCATCCGGAAATGATTCCAGCACATTGAGACAATTGTCAGGATGATCGTCAACAAAAATAATAGACTTTTCTTCCTGGTGTAATTCACCAATAACTTCCGCCTTTGTTTTTGAAGAATTGCCGTCATAATTTATAAATCCGGCACAGTGCGCGGAGTCAAATTTAAATCCTGCGTTTCGTAAATTCTTTTCTCTTCGCTCAAGACAATCCGGTGGTATGTTTGTGATGAAATGCACAGGATATGCCCCAAACTTGGCGTTAAAATGCTCCGGATCCACAATTGGATTCAACTGTTCAAAGGCATTACTGCTGAGAAAATAATCCCAGCCTTCCATTACCTGATCCTTTGTAAGTAAATCAGAGAACCAGAAACTTTCCGGGATATAATCGTCTTTTATATCTAATTTAAAATAATCTTTGATCGTCCTGGTGAAGCCACCGTCAAAGTCCAGCATTACTCCATCTACATCAAAAAAACAACAATACACAGCTATTCAAAGGATTAAAAAATCAAAGTTAAATAATAATAGAAAATGTATCAAATCCCAGCTTTATCCGTAAAAATTGATAGCCAGGATTTTCCTGAAGCACATCAAGGATTTGGAAGATTTATTTTTTAGGCCAGTCAATCTGCTTTAATACTGAATCAACAGAATTTATTCAATTGTCCGAGTGCTTACACACTAATCGATTATAGAAAAAAAGTAAAGAGTTCCTGTAAGAAATTAGGCTGCACTCCGACTGCTGTATTTATAATATTCACTAACTGGATAGCACAGTTGAATAAAGAAAGTCTCTGTTATGTAAAAATATCTTTATGAAACATTCATATTTCTGGTAAAATGATGCCCTTCATTCATAATTAGAAATACATATTCAAATACTAGTTCCTACTTTAATCTGTGCTTTTCAGCCTTCCACCTCAAATTCTGATTATTCTGGTTTTTTGTCTGATATTTGCTCTCACATTCCATGAGTTCGGACATGCTTATACTGCTCATCTATGTGGAGATGACACTGCAAAATGGGCCGGTAGAATGTCACTTAATCCGCTGGTGCATTTAGACTTGTTTGGCAGTTTAATGGTACTGATTGCCGGTTTTGGCTATGCCCGTCCGGTGCCGGTTAATCCAAATAATTACCGCATCCGTAATTCTGATTTTTATATTGCTTCAGCAGGACCACTGATGAATTTGTTACTTGGGGTTGTTGCCGCTGTTTTACATGGGATTCTGGCTCAGATTAACCTGACGGTGCTTGCGGGAGTTCCCTTGCTGGAGCTGTTAAAACTGTTTATCTTCATAAATTTCAATCTTTTTCTCTTTAACCTGATTCCACTTGGACCACTTGACGGGAATTCCGTATTCCCGTATTTTCTGCCTTCAGCTTTGAGAATGCGTTTTCAACACTGGAATTATCGCTATGGATCATACGCTTTGATTGGGCTGGTTTTGCTCAGCATAGTGCTGCCTGGATTCAGTGCTTTCAGTTGGATTACATCCATCAGTTTAAGCATGACTAACGGACTAAAAAACTGTTTGGGCTGGAGTATGAAAATTTTGTGATGAATCCTAAGGAAAATGAACAGACACAAAGTTTTGTACCACTATCTGTTGAAGGTGATTCCGGAGTTTTTCGAGTTTTAGAAAATTTAGCCGAATTCTCTAAGGACAGTGATGATCCACTGGAAAAAGTCTATGAAAAAGAAATGCTTTTAGCGCTTAAAAGTCCGTCAGGATCAAAAGTGACAATTGAACCTGGAGGTCAGATTGAACTCTCTGACGCGCCAAGGAATTCTCTTTTAGAAGCAAGCGAATCATTAAACAAATACTTAAATCTGTTAAAAAAAGCTGTCTCGGAATTTGACGGAAGGCTGTTGTTTCAAGGTGTTCAACCCGTGCATGGACTGGAGGAGTTGCCTTTTTTCAATAAAAGCCGTTACCAGATAATGTTTCCACACATGCTGAAAACCGGTACCCTCGGACAGTGGATGATGAAAGCGTCTGCCGGAGTGCAGGTCAGTATTGATTATGCCTCAATAGAAGATATGCAGAGAAAATTTGTTTTTCTGAACAGACTTTCACCATTCCTAACAGCCATATTCGCGAACAGTCCATTGGTTGAAGGCAGCCCAAGCGGGTTTTTATCTTATCGCTCACACATTTGGACAAGCACTGACGATACACGGTCAGGACTTCAAACATCTTTTTTAAGCGATAAATTCCATATTGAGGATTACATAAGCTGGGCGCTGGAGGCGTCTCCGTATCATTTGATGCGTGAAGGTGAAGTGGTGGAGACTACCGATTGGAATTTCCAACAACTGTTAGACGGTAATCATCCGGACCTGAAAATAACCATGGAAGACTGGGAAGATCATTTGGGCATGCTGTTTCCGGACATCAGAATAAAAAACATTCTTGAAATTCGGGTTGTGGACAGTATCTCCCCGCAATATGCGCTTGCAGTTCCGGCATTGATTGGAGCACTGCTTTATCATGAACATGCTTTTTCATCGGTTCAATCCATGCTGATGGATTTTCCTGACGAAGAATTCCAACTGTACAAAATGGCTGTGGCAAAGGATGCTTTACATGCAGAAGTAAATCGAACTAACTTTGCAAAAACAGGGAGGATACTGATGGAAACTGCCTTGGAGGAACTTGGCTCAGATGAAGAAAAATGGCTGATGCCGTATTTCGACAAATACACTAAAGAGGGAAGAACACCGGCAGATGAGACACTGGATGATTTCCGCAACTGTGGAGAAAATCCGGAGAAATGGTTAGCAAAAATTTTAAGTAATTCGGATTACTGATCAGGCCATGCTACTTGTTTAAATTCACGCTTTTGCTGAATAGCAGATGGTTTTTTATCTTCTGTCCCACGGATCACACTTACAGAATAATTTCCATCAGACACTCCTGTGGTTCCCTGTAAAACAGGCGAGCCATTAATCCTGATTGTTACCAATCCATCTTTGTTTTCCAAAGGAATCACCTGACCTTCTTCCAATTTGCCATTTGTTACACTCAAATCAGTACTTCCCAGTTCAGCAACCACTGAATACTCCATCTTATCCAAAAAATCAGTGTAGTGCTGTTTTACATGAGGGAAATAGTATTCCATTGATTCAGGTTCAATAATTTTCTTTTTTTCCAGTGGCTTGAACAGAGAGTCCATACCGGTTAATGGCAAACAGAGTGTAATCTTCGATAAAATATCCCCTGCACTAATGTTTATACATCCTACCAGACAATACTCATAAGGAAGCATAACTCTCGCACGGTGAGGATAGATGGTGACACGATTAAGATTAAGCTCGACCTCGGCAATATTCAGCCAGCTTTTTTCGAAGTCGCCAATCATCAAACGCATCAAATCCAGCAAACTTTTCTGGTGCTCACGCATCAACTGCGCGAGGGAAGAACTATTCGTCTCTTGTCCGGCATTATTTTTCAATACAAATTCTGTAAAAAAAGAATTTTCTACAAGTAACAGTCCTTTGCCCTTGTTCAGTGTTTCAAAGATGTAGATCGGCTGTTCAGAAACAGAGCTGAAAAAATATTCAAATCGAAGCTGTTCAACATTTTCTGCTGATACCTCAAACATCAGGCCCATTTTCTCGTACAGTGTTTCCTGCACAAGTGAAGACCATCTGCGAAAGACAACATCCATCAAGTGGAATCTTCCAGTGGCATATTGAGCCTCAGCCAGTTCAAAATGTTTTACGGATATATTGGTTTGCTGAAGCATAATCTCAATTAATCCTGAACAATTCCCACAATACGAATACCAAGTTTATCATTGTTGATTCGAACAACTTCACCCCGAGCAATTGGTTTACCATCGAGCACTAAATCCACTGGTTCTCCTGCAGCTTTATCAAGTTCAATAATGCTGCCGTATGTTATTTGAGTTATTTCTTCACCGGTCAGCCTTGTACGTGCTATCTCAACCACAGCCTCATGATTCAAACTTAACAGCATTTTTGAACCCAAAGACACCCCTGGTTCTTCTTAGGTAACAGTTGCATGCG
>LULS01000252.1_pt1 | contig 12969 bp, 12 predicted proteins | sample 728101 | NCBI WGS metagenome assembly LULS01 (sample SAMN03860283, study PRJNA289734) | marine metagenome | biome: seawater column; feature: ocean; material: water; isolation source: Red Sea water column Station 108 - depth 200m | place: Saudi Arabia: Red Sea | collected 2011-10-15 | depth 200 m | reverse complement strand
GTGTAATGGTGTTATCCCAGGAAGAGCGGTTATGCGAGGTTCTTGTGAATTTTATAAATCTGAAATTTTAGATATGATGGGTGGAAAGTTTGAAATAGATGATCAAATACAAAATTTATCAAAAAAATTAGAAGGAAATACAAAAACGAAAGAATATTATGAATTAACTGAGTATAATACACAATGTTTTCCGTTTACGTCATGGTTAATAAAAAATGATTTATATAAAAATTTAAAGTTTTTATCACCATTTTATAGAGTAAGTAATCATATAATTGAATGTGAAAGAGGTTTAATTTCTAATAATATGTGTCTACCATTTCGTTTAAGTTATTTAGAAGGCATAGAATTGTTAAAAAAATTTAATAGAATATAAAAATATGAGTAAAATATTGATATCTGGTGGTAATGGTAATTTTGTAAAACAATTAGTAAAATTTAATACTAATCATGAACTATTTACACCATCAAAACATGAAATGGATATTACAGATATTAAAAATATTGATTCTTTTGTATATAAAGTAAATCCTAATATTTTTATTCATGCTGGTGCAATGACAAGACCTATTGTTATTCATGAGAAATATCCTGATAAGAGTATTGTAACTAACATTGTAGGAACTTCAAATGTGGTTTTGACTTGTATGAAATATAATATTAAATTAATATATATTTCTACTGATTATGTGTATCCAGGAGTAGATGGAAATTATAAAGAAACTGATTCTGTTTTACCATTTACAAAGTATGGTTGGTCTAAATTAGGTGGTGAGTGTGCAGTTCAAATGTATGATAACCATTTGATATTAAGAATATCTATGAATAATAAACCATTTCCACATAAAAAGGCTTTAGTTGATATGAAGAAAAGTCTTATATTTGATGATACTGCAGCAAAAATAACATTTAAATTATTGGATGAAAGTGGAATTATAAATGTAGGTGGTGAATCTAAATCTGTTTATGACTTTGTAAAAGGAACAAACCCGAATATTGAACCAATAAAATTATCAGAAATTGACGATGTAAATATGGCTAAAGATTGTTCAATTAATATTAGTAAGTTAAAAAGAATAATAGATGATACAATTATTTAATATAAATACACATACGATTGATACTTCTAATTTTTCCAATTTATTACATGATAGAGTTGTTAATGATTTTGAAAATATTATAGCAAAATATGTTGGAGCTAAATATGCATGTTCAATCAATAGTGCAACTAATGCTATATTTTTATCTTTATTAAAGAAGAATGTAATTATAGATTTGCCAAGTATGATACCTCCAGTTGTTGCTAATGCTATTTTAACTAGTGGAAATACAATTAATTTTATTGATAATGTTGATTGGGTGGGGCATTCTTATGTATTACACCAATTTAATGATTATAAAATAGTTGATTCAGCACAGAAGTTAGAAAAAGATCAATTTCGGAGTGAATGTAATTCACAGGATTTAATGATATTTAGTTTTTATCCAACTAAACCACTTGGTGGCTCTGATGGTGGAATGATTGTAACGGATGATTATGAAAAGTATAAATGGTTTAAGGAAGCTGTTTTTAATGGAATGACTTATGCTGAAAATAATTGGGAAAGAAGTATATCTTTTCCTGGTTATAAGATGTATATGAATTCTATACAAGCTAAAATACTAATGAATAATTTTGCTAATTTTGAAAAAAAAATGAGTGTATTGAATAATTTAGTAAATACTTATAATAAAGAACTTGGTTATGATAATTCAAGTCAACATTTATATAGAATAGAAGTTGTGAATAATAAAAAGTTTTTAGAAAAAATGAATAAAGCTGGAATTATTTGTGGTATACATTATCCAGCTCTCCATAGGAATTCAATGTATAATGGTGGTGTGGAATTTGATTGTTCTAAATCTAAAAAGTTAGAGAAGAGAACTGTAAGTTTGCCGATGAATGAAAGATTATCTGTTGCGGAAAAACAATTTATAATAGATAATGTTAAGGAGAGTATGTGAGATCTAAAAATTTAGTTTTTATAATAGATATTGATCTTAAAGGTGATGGTAGGTATTCACCAAATCGAAGGTTGGCTTATAAGTACACAATAGATAGTTGGAAAAAATGGTGTGATAAGAACAATTGTGAGTTATTTGTTTTAAATGATTTAGTAGTTGAGAAAGAAAAGATGGCAATTTGTTGGCAGAGGTATTATTTATTTGATATTTTGGATGCTAATGAAATTGAATATAATCAAATATTGATGGTTGATGCAGATACCATAGTGCATCCTGATTGTCCTAACTTTTTTGAAATGACTGAAGATAAATACGTTGGTGTACACAATGAAGGAAGTTATGATTGGATTTTAAGAAGTATTGAAAATTATTCAAAACATATATTTGATAACAGAATGATTGATTGGTGGAAATATATTAATGGAGGATTTCAGATAGTAAATAAAAAGCACAGACAGTTTTTTCAGGATATAGTAAATTTTTATTTTAGTAATCAAGATAATTTAATTAAAATGCAGGAAACATTTCATACTGGTACTGATCAAACTCCGTTAAATTTTTTGTTGGATTTATATAATATAGATGTTAAACTATTTTCGTATGAATTTAATATGTGTGATATGGTTAGAAAAGAAATATTAGATGATGATTTAACTATGACAAAGATAGGGTGGGTTTATCATTTTAATTCTATTCCAAATCAAAAAGATTGTGAGGTTACTAATAGCTGGATAAAAAAAACATATGAGGGTTTATATGGTTAATTTAAAATATAAGTATGCTATTGGTTGTTTAATTCAATGGTATGAAGTTGAGTTGGTAGGAGAATATTTACAAAGTGTAAAAAATTCTTTAGATACTGTAGATAATAAAGAGAATGTTATTATTGATTTATATTTTAACTGTAGTCAAGCCTTAGAAAAGATTGACGAAAAACAAATGACAATTAGTGATGTAAAGCATAAGTACATTAAGTTATTAAATGATATTTTTGGTTATGATGAGGATATAAATACTTTAGCTGGATGTGATTATAATATTAATTCATTTGTTGATGAAAACGTTGATGGTTTGTATACAATTGCTAACTACCGTAGAGATTTTAATAGTAAGTACTGTGATGAAGTTGATATTTTAATGTGGGGAGAAACGGATTCGTTAATACCTAGGCAAACTTTTATAATACTAGATAATACTCATTTGAATGTTAAAGATAAAACACCTAAATATATTGCATTTTTTGCTACTTGTAAAATGTGGGATGAGAGTTGGAAATCAATTGAACACATAGATTTTACAGATAAACCTTTTATTGATATAGATACGATTGATACTGAACACTGGTGGAGCTTGCGATATAATATGAATATAGATGAAATGAATGAAATTAATGATAAAGTAGAGGAGTTGGATGTTAGTATAGTTAAACCTTTTAAATTTAATGGATGTGGATTAGTAATTTCATCAGACGTAATAAAAGCTGGTGTGAATATACCAAGAAGTGCATTTTTTATTCATGAAGATACTGCTTTTATGTTTTCTTTAATGAGAAACTTTGGTGATAATATACCACAGTATGTATTTAAAAATATTTTATTAGTTCATAATAGAAAACATTATAATAAAAGAAAGTATATACTTGGGGAAGAAAATGTTGAAGAAGGAGATATTGGTTCAGCTAGAAAACTTCATATGTGGTATCAGAGAGCTAGTGAAATGTCACACTATAATGTTTACAATTTATTTAGTCAATCTAAAGTGTATACGTGGGATGATGTTTTTAACGGAGAAGGGTTTAATTAGATGAAAATTTTGATAACTGGTGGAACGGGTACTGTAGGCAAATCTCTTATTAAGTTAAACGATAATGAGTACATTAATGTCAGTAGAAATGAAGAGAAGATTGCCGAACTAAAAAGAGAACATCCTGAAGTTAAATCTTATGTAGGTAATATAGAAGATAAGGGATTACTACTCAGAGTATTTAAGGATGTAAAACCTGATGTGGTGGTACATGCGGCTGCTATGAAACATATTGACTTGATGGAAAAGAATCCTATAGCTGGTTGTAATATAAATGTGATGGGTAGTTTGAATGTGGTTGAAGCTAGTATAATAAATGATATTCCAATTACAGTGGGTATAAGTACAGATAAGGCTTGTTTGGCTGAGAGTGTATATGGTGCTTCAAAGTATTTAATGGAAAGAGTTTTTATGAATAGTAATAATGATACTAATAGATTTGCATTAACTCGGTTCGCTAATGTGGCTCATAGTACTGGTTCAGTATTACCGTTTTGGTTGAAGTTAAAGGAAGAAGGAAAGACACTTAAACTTACAGATCCAGATATGAATAGATTAATATTCACACAATTAGATGCGGCACAATTGATTAAGAGAACTATTAGTTGGACATTACATAACGGTGGTGGGTTTGTAAAGTCTTATATGATGAAATGTGTTAATATGTTAGATTTAGCTAAAGTTATATCTGATGACATTGAAATAGTTGGTAAAAGGCCAGGTGAAAAAACTGATGAGGATTTAGTGTCTAAGAATGAAGTAGATAGAACTTATCTTTATGGAGATGATATTCATATTCGTATGGAAGAAAACAAACAAGATAATAAATTAACAGAACCATATAATTCAAAGACTGCTAAGAAAATGACAGAAGAAGAAATGAAGGAACTAGTGTGGAATTAGAAGATTATAAATTTGCTTGGTTTACTGAGGGTGGATGGTCTGGTAAAGTTAGAATAGATAACCCTAATATGAGAAATGATGTTTCTACTAAATATATTTTAGGAGCAGAACATTATCCTATATTTCAGATACCAGAAGTATTACAACATTTCGGTAAAAACTATTTTGATTTTGCAATTGTGACATTACCAAAAACTAATGTAGATAAGTTGTTACAGTTTGATATGATTGGTGATTTAAAGAAACTTAGTAAGAAAGTTATATCAATGCAAGAAGGACCACATTGGTATTTTCAAGATTATAAGATGGAAGAACAAATTTGGTGGTATAATACTCTTACTGAGTTTGATATGTTATTTGCCCATAATAAAAAAGATGTAAAGTATTATGAAGGATTAACAAATAAACCAGTACATAAGATGCCAACACTAATGTTAGCAGAGAGATTAGGAATTATTCCAAGAAATGAATGGGGTGATGTAATTATGATTGGTGGTAATATGGTTAGATGGTATGGTGGGTTTGATTCTTATGTGGTAGCACAAGAGTTTGATATGCCAATATATGCTCCGTCTATGGGTAGAAAAATAGATAGAGAAGATGAAATGGATATAACCCATTTACCGTATATGGATTGGACAGAATGGATTAAAGCATTAGGTCAGTTTCATACAGGAATTCACATGATGCCAACACATGCTGCTGGTACATTTACATTGAATTGTGCATTTCATGGTATACCTTGTATTGGTTACAAAGGGTTAGATACTCAAGAAGCTATATAGCAGATATATTTGAGAACTTATTATGAAAAACTGGTTATATTCAGAAAATCCTTTAGATATTGATGATAATACTAAAAATATTATACTAGATAACTTACCAATTAAATATAGAACTGGTAAGTATTCAAATGCGGTTATTGTTATAGTACATAGATTATCAAATATACCGTGGTATACTCAAGAAGAAGTATTAAGTGAAATAAGTTTAAATAAAGATGAACTTATAAAATTAAATGAAGCTATAAGAGAATCTGTATTTTTACAGGATTTAATAACTAAGAAGGGGTTGGGTAGAAAATATTGGAATACTATATCACCTTTCTCAAATTTAACTAAAAATGTAATAAATCATAAATATAATTTTCCTTTTCGCATTGCAGTATTTCCGGGTTTATCTTGTATGTTTTATTGTGGGTTTTGTGGTAGAAATCAAAAAGCTAGATATCCAGGTAGTTTACTTAAAGATGGTAATAAAAGATTTGAAAGTATTTTTAAAAGTTTACCTAGTACTTCAGCTATATCTATATCAGGTGGTTTAGAACCATTAACAAATCCACAACTGGACACTCTAATTAGTTATGCTAAATCATTGGGTATTAGAGTTCCATTAATTACAAATGGTTATTCGTTAACTCCAAACTATTTAAAAAAACATACTGGTTTGTGGGATTTAGATTCATTAAGAATTTCACTTTATGGTATAGATGAAGAATCATATGATTTTATAACAAGAAAACCGGGTTCTTATGAGTTAGTAAAAACTAATACTATAAATTTTTTGAAAGAACGAAATAAAATAAATTCTGATTTAAAATTTGGATTTAATTATATAATAATACCAGAGACAATGAATCATATGTTACCTCTTTTAGATTTAATATCAGAAATTAATTCAAAAGTTGATAATGGACCAGGTGTTGATTTTTTGACGTTAAGAGAGGATTTTGGAAGTGTCACTGAAGGTTCAGTTGCGGATGATGAGAATAGAATATATAGATTAGAAAATTTTATAACTATAGATGATAGGAAAATTTTAATAAGAACATTTAAAGAATTTGATAAATTACAACAAGAAATATGTCCTGATTTACACGTAGATTTTGGATACGCGTTAGTAGCTATTAGCGAGGGTAAAGTTGGAAAGTCGTTATTGAAAGTAGATGGTACCAAAATGAGAAAATCTGGTTTTCCACAATTATCAGTAGCTGTTGATTTGAATGGTGATATATTCTTGTATAGAGAAGCAGGGTTTCTTGATAGACCGGGTAATAGTAAGTTTATATTAGGTAGAATAAGTGAAGATAAATCTTTTGAAGATGTTATTAGAGAGTTTGTTGAAAGTAAAGAAGCAGTTGTTACTGTGAAACATGATAATAGATTTATGGATTCTTTTGATCACTTACTTACAATGTTAACTAATCAAGCACAAAAAGATTTAGAGTTTGGGGTACCTTTTGATTTAGGACCAGTGAAAGATAGGTGTAGTAAAAAAGATATTAAACTAGGTAATAATTGGTATAAATAGACATGACTAAAGTAGCAATAATAGGCAACGGTGTATGGGGTGGTAAAATAGAAAATTGTATTAAAGATAGTGTTCAATTCGTAGAGCCAAATGATGCTGAATGGATTATAATTGCTACACCGAATGATTTACACTATGAACAGGTAGAAAAGTGGTTAAGTAAAAGAAAAAACGTATTTTGTGAAAAACCATTGACACTTACCACTAAAACTTCTGAAGTATTATTTTCTTTTGCTGATTTTATGAGTGTTAAACTTTATGTAGATGATGTATTTACTTGGCATGATAATTTAGATATTGATGTGAATAGAAATGTAGATTTTAAGTGGTATAAGTATGGTTCATTTAATGCAAATATTATTGATAATTTAGCATACCATCATTTTTATGTATGGCTTAACAATAAAGAGTTTGAAGTTGATAAAATTCAAAAAAAGTATTATACACCGTATACGATGAATATTATGATTACTTTAAAAGATGGTCGTAGGGGGAGTTTTGATTATAATATTTTGAGTAAAGTTAACAAACGTACAATAAATGGATTAGAAGTAAATCCAACAAATAATCCTTTACAAGATATGTTGTTAGCAGTCTTTGATAAGAAAGTTGATTTTGATAGTAATAGAAAACGAACATTAAATGCAGTTAAACTATGTGAATTAGTAAAGAAAGAAATATGTGAAGAAGTGTTAGTAGTTGGAGGTGGTATATTTGGAACAACTGCAGCTACAATGTTAGCAACTTCAGGATACAATGTAACTTTACATGAAGAGTTAGGTGGTATAATGAAATGTGCTTCAAATATAAATCAATATAGATTACACAGAGGTTATCATTATCCACGAAGTAAAGAGACTGCTCAAGAATGTTTGGACGGTATAAAATCTTTTAAGAGGAAATACGAAGATAGTATAGTTAATGGTGATGTAAACCATTACTATGCTATATCAGCTCATGATTCATTAGTATCTAGTGAAGAATACATAAAGTTTTTAAATGATATGGATTTATATTATAATAAGTGTTGGCCATTTCAAGGAACAGATTTAACTGTAAAGGTAGATGAAGAGTTATTTGATAGTGAAAAATTAAGGGCACAAACAATACAAAAGATGAAAGTTGCAGGTGTTGAAGTAAATCTTGATAGAAAAACTATTAAAGAAGATTTTGATGATTATGATCATGTTGTTATTGCTACTTATGCGAGGATAAATGAATTATTATATGAACAAAAAAGTTTTAGACCAGACAGACAGTATCAGTTTGAAGTTGTTGAGAAACCAGTAGTAAAATTACCAGAGTCATATAAAAATAAAAGTGTAGTTGTTATGGATGGTCCTTTTATGTGTTTAGATCCATATAAAGATGGGTTACACGTTTTAGGTCATGTGAAACACGCAATTCATTATACTAATACTGGAATGTATCCAACAGTACCAAACGAAGATATTATTGAATATTTAAATAATGGAGTTGTTAAAAATCCAAAAATTACTAAGATACAAAAATTTATAGAAGCGGGTATGGAATTTTTTGAAGACTTCGATAAATTAGAACACATCGGTTCTATGTTCACAATTAGAACTGTATTGGCATATAGAGATCATGATGATGCACGACCGACTTATGTTAGAAAAGAACACGATACTGGAATACAGACTGATAAAATTTATACTATATTTTCAGGTAAGATAGGGACTTGTGTTCAGGCAGCGAACCAATTAGTAAATATGTTGAAAGGTAAGAGAAATGAATAAAGTATTAATAATAGGTGGTAACGGTTATGTTGGTACTAAATTATATTATTATTTAAGTGTAGACGAAGAAAATATGTCATCAGATAAAGATATTGATATAATTGATACTTGTTGGTTTGGTAAAATAATAGATGACAACAATACAATAGTTCATGATTACAAAAATATGAGTAAAGAATTTTATTCAGAGTATGATACTATTATTTTATTAGCTGGACATTCAAGTGTTAAAATGTCGGAGGCAAAATCTAATAGTTGTTTTAAGAATAACGTACAGAACTTTATAGATTTATTAGATAAATTAACAACACAAAAGTTTATTTATGCAAGTAGTTCAAGTGTATATGGGTCAGTAGGTGGTAAAACAGTTAACGAAAAGTATCATGGATTTGAACCATACAATCAGTATGATATATCAAAACATACTGCTGATTTATATGCTGTAAAATCAGATTTAGAATATTATGGGTTAAGATTTGGTACAGTTAATGGATATTCTCCAGTATTGAGAACTGATGTAATGATAAATGCTATGGTTAATAGTGCGTTACAGAATGGAGAGATTAAGTTATACATAAAAGATACAATGAGACCTATATTAGGATTAAATGATTTATGTAGAGCTGTTGAAACAATTATAGACCACGATAGCGATGAAAGAGGATTATATAATTTAGCGTCATTTAATAAAACGGCAGAACAAATAGCGTATGAAGTAGGTAATGTTATGAATGTACCTGTTATAGAATATGAATCAGACCCAACTAATATAACTAATATAAAGAATCAAACAAAAACTTATAATTTTTCGATTTCAACGTTAAAGTTTAGAAAAACATTTAAGTTTAAGTTTAAAGAAACAGTTGAGAGTATAACTGAAGGTCTAGTTAATAACTGGGATACAATGAAAAAAACAGATAGAAGTAAGGCATTTGATTATGAGTAATTATAGAGAAAAGAAAGATTGTGTATGTTGTGGTAAACGTAATTTATCTTTAGTTTTAGATTTAAATAAACAACCACTTGCAAACTCATATCATAAAGAAGACGAGGTACTGGAAGAGTATCCATTGGGATTGAATTTATGTGAAGACTGTTATCATTTACAGTTAAGTCATATAGTAAATCCAGATTTATTATTTAAAGACTATCTATATGTTAGTGGAACTTCTCAAACATTAAAAGATAACTTTGAATGGTTTACTGATTTTGTATTAGAGTATACAGCTAACTGTCGTTGGAATTGGCCAAACCCACGAGTCAATAGTGTTTTAGATATAGCGTGTAATGATGGTTCACAATTAGATTGTTTTAAGAAGAAACAGGCGATTGAAACTTTCGGAGTAGACCCAGCTAAAAATTTATACGAATCAAGTTCTAAGAATCATAATGTTATTTGTGATTATTTTAGTGCAGATAAATATAAAAAGACTGTAAATATTTTACCACGTAAATATGAATATAGAAAGTTTGATGTAATTATTGCACAGAATGTTTTTGCTCATAATGAGAATGCTAAGAAGTTTTTAGATGATTGTGAAAAACTAATGAATAATAATTCTTTTTTATATATTCAAACATCACAATCTGATATGATTAGAAATAATCAATTTGATACCATATATCACGAACATATATCGTTTTTTAATATAAACTCTTTCAATGAACTAGTAAAGAGAACAGGATTACATTTAGTAGATGTTATAAAAACACCTGTACATGGAATAAGTTATTTATTTATTTTACATAAAGAACCAATGAATGAACATAAAGTTCAGAATTTAATTGATGTTGAAAGAGAACAAGGATTACTTTCTATAAAAACATATGAAGATTACAGGAACAGGGTATTAGAAATAGTAGATACATTTAAACTTTTAGTAGAAGATTCAGGAGACTTTGAAGATTATAAAATAGTAGGTTATGGGGCCGCTGCAAAGGGTATGACACTTTTGAACTTTGCACAAGTTGATTTAGACTATATAATTGATGATAATCCGTTGAAACAGGGATTACTAACACCAGGTAGAAATACAAAGATATGTTCGATTGATGCTTTAAAACAATATACTGATTCTGATAAGATACTATTTGTTCCATTAGCTTGGAATTTTTATGAAGAGATACGAGAAAGAATAAAAAAAGTTAGAGATAATAAAAACGATATGTTTTTAAAATATTTTCCTAGAGTTAAGTTGGAGAACTAAATGAGTTACATTACAAATATAGATACTTTATCAGCATTGTTAGATAGATTAATATCAGAAAATATTAAATTACATTTTTTTCGTAAAGAAGATGTTGTTGATAATATTGAACACCAAGAAAACCTAATAGAAGAAATAAAATATAGGATTACTAAACTTTTATTGGATGTATATACTGAAAAAAAATATGATTATATATCTGAAAAAAGAACATATAAACCAGATGATATCGTAGAAACACTTGAAGAGTTGATTCATAATGACATAACTACAGGTGAGGGTGATAGAGCTAATTTAAAAGAGGCTACTTCAGACAATCCTTCACTTGAGCATTTCACAAGGAATCATAAGTTGATTAGAAAAGCTAATGAGAACAGAGCCGTCAGTAAAAATAAATTAGATGAACAGTTTAAGGGGTTTATAGAGGATACTACATGATATTGAGAGCTAATCCAGAGTTTGCATCAGAACTTGTATGTATAATACCATATGCATATTGGTTACATAAAGAAGGTAAATTAGAAAAAGTTATAACTAGTACTGGTATGAAATCGTTTTATTATTTTTGTGATTATGTTGAAGAACAATATAAATTTAGAACACTTGATAATCTTAATTCAGGTTTAAATGAAGTTCCAAATAATTGGGTACATCATAACGCGGAAGCGGTTACTGGTAAAGATTACTCCGAGTTGACAGAAGAAGAACAGAATAATATGAACGGAGTTTTAGATTATAGAAAATGGTCACCACCACCTTATTCAGAATATTATAAGACAGATGAATTTAAGTTTGACAAACCGGTTGTTATTGTGAATAATAATTATAATATTGAATATGGGAAACCCATTTCAGAGTCATTAAGATTTTTTGATATAAAAACACTATATGATATTTTTAATTACTTAACTAATAGTGGGTATACTGTAATATATAAAAGACCTAATAATACAGAATTTGCACTAGATCATAATGAGATTGAAACTTTAAATAGAAATATTACATTAACAGCAAGAGTAGAAATGAACAGTTTAAAAGGTATTATTACTGATTATGAACTATGTGAATACTATAATGATGTAATTGATATGAATAAAATGAAAGAAGAATATTCACAGTATACTTACAATGATTTTCAATTGAAATTATTTTCATCTGCAGACGGATTTGTAACTACAAATGGTGGTGGTGGTATATTGTGTTCTTGTTTTAAAAAACCAGTTGTAATGTACGTTCCACATGGAAAGGAACTTAGAAAAAATTATATAACTAATAAAAATTCATATCTGAATAAGTTATCTGGTAATAATATACATAGTGTTTTAGATCCTGGTGATGTGAATGATTATTCTAAAGTTGTGAAAAAAGTAAAAGAAGTTTTTAGAGGAGATAATAAATGAGAGTGTTAGTTACAGGAGGTACTGGATTTGTAGGTACCAATTTAATAAAAAGACTACTAAAAGATAAGTGTGAAGTAGTATCAATAGATAATTATTCTGCAGGATACAAAGAGAATCATCAAGATGGTTGTACTTATTATGATTATGATTTATCAAGTTCACATACACTTGGAATATATGTTGATCACAGTACGTATCCAGTATGGAGAGATGATGACTACGATGTTATATTTCATATGGCCGCTCTTGCTAGAATTCAACCATCAATAAAGAATCCACATAAAACTATATTTAATAATTTTGTAAGTACACTTAATATATTAGAATACGCAAGACAGAAAAATGTAAGATTTGTTTATGCTGGTTCAAGTTCATTTCATCATGGTTTGTATGAAAGTCCATATGCTTGGTCAAAGCATAGTGGAGAACAATTATGTAAACTATATAGTAATGTTTATGATTTAAGTACAGTTGTTTGTAGATTTTATAATGTATATGGACCACATCAAGTTGAAGAAGGAACGTGGGCCACAGTTATCGGTAAATTTGAAAATCAATTTAGAAATAATAAACCATTAACAG
>LULS01000446.1_pt1 | contig 13333 bp, 10 predicted proteins | sample 728101 | NCBI WGS metagenome assembly LULS01 (sample SAMN03860283, study PRJNA289734) | marine metagenome | biome: seawater column; feature: ocean; material: water; isolation source: Red Sea water column Station 108 - depth 200m | place: Saudi Arabia: Red Sea | collected 2011-10-15 | depth 200 m | reverse complement strand
CTATTCTAGGCACAACAGGAATTGTAATCCCCTATTCATGTTCCGCCTGGATTCATTCTATCCACCGCGGCATCGATGTGGCCCGGGCAAACTTCATGCGGCATGTTGCAGGATGCACCGGTTCCACTAGTGAAAAAGCCGTACAGGGAATCTACAATCTTCCTGATGAAGCAATGCTGGACATGGGGGATTTTGTAGGAGGACTGCTTAAATATTTTCGAAAACATCCACTGCCAAAATTGACTATAGGAGGTGGATTCGGAAAATTGACAAAACTGGCGCAGGGCCATCTTGATTTACATTCAAGCCGGAGCCAGGTGGATTTTGCACAGTTAGCAGAGCAGCTCAAGCAGCTTGGTGCGTCATTTGAACTGTGTGACAAGGCCAGGAGTGCAAATACCGCTAACGAAGTACTTAAACTGGCTAAGGATTCTAACCTGCCGCTTGCGGACAAAATTGCAGAAAAAGCCGGAGTGGTTGTAAAAAATGCTTTAGGAAATATAGAAACTGAGTTGATTATTCTGGTGATCGACAGCCAGGGAAAACTTGCGGGAAAATCAAAAGACAATGCCTGAAAAACTTCTGATACTTGGAGGCACCAGTGAGGCTTATAAATTGGCAGAATTTCTGAATACACAACTTTCTCCGCAAAAAATAAACTTTGTCAGCTCACTTGCCGGCACTACAAACGAACCAAAGCCTCCGGCAGGAGAATTCCGTACTGGAGGCTTCGGAGGATTAAAAGGACTGAAAAATTTTCTGGTGCAGGAAAAGATTTCACTGCTGGTTGATGCAACACACCCGTTTGCAGAAAAAATCAGCAAAAACGCTCATCTTGCCGCTACAGCATTAGGACTGCCTTTTTTGCGTTTAACCCGTCCTCCCTGGGTGAGACACAATGACGACCAGTGGATTGAGGTTTCAAGTGTGGAAAACGCGGTTAAATATCTGACTTATGTTTACAAAAAAACCGGAACGCTGTTTCCAATAAGATCGATTTTCCTGACAACAGGAAATAAAGAATTGGAATTATTTCGCAAGTTCACCAAATGCAAGTTTTTGATACGTACAGTGGAAGTTCCAGAGCTTGCTTCAAAATGGCCGGAAGCTGTGTTTTTGCAGGATCGTGGACCATTTACTTTAGAAAATGAAATTAAGCTGCTTAACCAGCATGAGATCTCACTGCTTGTCACTAAAAACAGCGGCGGTAATTCAACCTATGCCAAAATTGAAGCCGCAAGGAAATTGAAGATTCCGGTGTTGATGGTGAGACGTCCGGAAATGAATCCGGCACTGTTTTGCTGCACTGTTACTGAAGTAGCTGACTGGATAAACCAGCATTGCTCAAATAATGATAATTACCTTGAAGACCCTACACAGAGCAGGAAGCAATAGTAAGTCCGTGACCAGTGCAGAGAATACTGCAATCACAGCAAGTATGCTGAAGCGTGAGACACCTACATTGTTGACCGGAATGAAGAAAAGAAAAATGGACATCAGTATCAGTGTGGTGAAGACAATTGCCTGTCCGACTTCACGAAGGGTGGAACTGATTGCTTCAGTGATGCTTGCTCCTCGCAGCAATGACAGCCGGTAATGAGTGAGAAAATGAATTGTGTCATCCACGGCAATCCCGATGATTATCGGCGCGGTCATGAGTGTGGTGGTATCCAGCTTATATCCAAACCAACCCATAAGTCCGAACACAGTCAACATTGGGAAAGTATTTGGTAAAACAGCCACAAGCCCCAGTTTCAGCGAACCAAATATGCCCATCATGATCAGTGAAATAATCAGGAAAGCCAACCCAAAGCTGCGGATCTGCGACCAGCTGATGGCATCAAATACTCTGGCCCATGCACCGACTCCTCCGGTGACTGTAGTTTTTAGTCTTGGATAGCGCTTTTTCAGCGGTGCAAGTATTCGTTCTATTTCAGGTTGTACCACATTCAGCAGTTCAACTGACTTTTTGGAGCCTAATGTTTTCAGTGAAACACTCATCCTGGCATTGGCGTAATCAATAGAAACCATCCGTTCAAGATCTTCATAGTCACCCCCCTCAATCAACAGGAGCAGCTGAGCTGTCAGTTCCGAATTATTCGGTATAATATAATCTTCATCCTGGTTCCCCATCAGTTTTCGATGTGTCTGTTTAAGTTGATTATTCATGGTCCAGTTGTATGTCACCAATTCCGGGTAGCGTGCTTCAAGCCACAGCTTAATTGATTCCATAGTATTCAGCACCTCTGGATCTCTGAAAGCTCCTGCAGTCTCAGTTTCCAATAAAATTTCCATGTTTCCTGTACCTACAAATTCCTGATTCAGCAGGTTGATTGTCTGCCTTACAGGTGATTCAGGTGGATAAAATTCTGAAAATACTGTATCAATTTCAATTCGAGTCATGCCAATAATCAGCAGAACTCCTCCCGTCATAAAACAGAGAATCACAATTTTTGGAGAAACTGCACTCAGCTTTTCAAGTCCCAAAAGCAAACGCTGCACTGCCCTCAGAATGAATGTTACCCGTGGAACTTTTACTTTTCTTGTTGGACGCGGTGGAAACCAGTTCAACAGTATCGGCAGCAGGATTATTGTAAGTATAAACGCAAACAACACCCCGAGTCCGCCCAGCAGGCCCATCGTCTGAATCACACGCAGCTTGATGAAAAAAAGGGAAAAGACACCTATTGATGTAGTCACACTTGTAAGCAGACATGCAAGAGCAGTTTTACTGAATACTGAACGCATCACTTGCTGATGCTCCTGCCCCTGCTGATGAAAATACAGGTATCCGGACATCACATGAAGGACGTCTGCAATCGCAGCTACACTGACAAGACCGAAAGCGATGTAGAGTGAAAGATCGATCGGCCACCCTGTCCATCCAGCAAGTCCAAGCACACCTGCCATGCTGGAAACAAAGATCAGGACAGGCCAGGTTACAGCTCTTAATGAACCCAGCAGTATGCATGTCAGAACAAGGCTGAAGATCAGCGCAAGAACCAGCGCCCGCTGATATTCAACTGCCCAGACATCATTCTGGTAAAAAGCGCCCCAACTGGGGTGCATGAATACCAGATCCTTGCGAAACCGTTCCTCTCTGAGAAGGTTCCAGACTAACTTTTCAAACAAAGCATAATCTTCAAGTCCGTGTTCAACAAACTGAGTCTCCTGATCTTCATTAGAACTGGCATCATTTTCATCAAAACCTTTCAGCAGCTCAGCATCATCTTCCACAATGGGAACCGCGTCGAGATTAGTTCGCAGAAAAAGCATTCCATACTTTTTATTATCAGCAATCAATACTCGTGGATATTCAGGTTCATTAACTGCCTGCTGATGTAATAACCGGCTTTGATTCTGACTGGCAGGAAGATTTTCACCAATAAAGTCGCGGAAACGTATGCTGTCTCCATCAGCTTCAATATAAGTTGCATTTATCAGTGATTCCACTTCTGTGAGCAGGCCAAACGGATTTTCAGGATCATCTTCAGCGCGTGATGCTTTCTGATCAAGCACATCATGTATGTTTTGCAAAGCACCCAGGCTTCTTGCTGAAAACAGATCTCCGTCCACAGGCAGGTATGCCATGCCAAGAATCACAGTGCCGCCAAACAGCTCCTTGATCCTGTCAAGTGAGATTTGAACAGGATCATCTTTGCCGAACATATCATCATTGGCCCAGGTGAAGGCAAAACGTGGAATTCCTGCCGCAAGGAATGCCATCAGTACGATGTACAAAAGCATCACCCACCAGCGCCATGGACGCAGCCTGTCAGGCAAGGTTTCAAAATAATGATTCAGCCTGTTAATCATGGAACGGTTGTTTCAAAATTTTTCTGGCAACTTTTGTATACCTTTTACAGCATTACAATTAAGTCAGGTTTGTGGTGGGGATGCCGCTTTATTGTTTGAGGATTTTTTCTTTGGTCTCAAGACATGTGCATGTTCCGGATCATAAAGCGCGCTGTCCCGGAAATCATGTCGGCCAAATACTCTGCCTACCATAATTAGCGCAGTGCGGCTGATTTTGGAATCACGCACTTTCTGACGTATGTCCTCAAGCGTGCCGAAAATGAATTTCTGATCAGGACATGTCACACGATACGCAATTACAACCGGACAATCAGCTCCATAATGTGGACTAAGCGTGTCACACACATGTTTCAGATTACGCACTGATAAATGAATTGCCAATGTAGCGCCGCTGGCACCAAGTTTTGCCAACTCCTCACCTTCCGGCATTGCTGAGGCATGCATGGTGGTTCGGGTGGCAATGATAGTCTGGCTGACTTCCGGCAAAGTCAGTTCCTGTTTCAGTTCTGCTGCTGCTGCTGCAAAGGATGGTACTCCCGGAGTTACATCATACGGAATATCAAGCTTATCAAGCATCCGCATTTGTTCAGCTATTGCACCATAAATTGAGGGATCGCCGGAATGAACACGCGACACATCTTTTCCCTCCTCATGTGCTGTTTGTATTTCCTCTACTATCTCCTTCAAATTCATCGGCGCCGTGTCTTTCACCAGCGCTCCTTCCGGAGCAAACGCTACTACTTCTCCTGGAACAAGCGAGCCCGCGTAAAGACAAACCTGACATTTTGTTATCAGGTTTCTCCCGCGAATGGTAATCAAGTCAGGCGCCCCTGGTCCTGCACCAATAAAATGCACAGTCATCTGTTTCCAGTACTATAATACGATCAAAATTTAGTTTTCAGATTTCAGCATCATCCAATTCAACAATGCTGGTTTTTTACAATAATAATCAGACTTTTATCTGTCACTGACAATCAATGATTTTTTAGCTCCTTCATTGTTCTGAATTCAAACTCAGGCAGCAAAACGAGGTTCAGGAATACCACAAACTCCAGGATTTACCGCAAACAGTCCTCCTGGATATTTTCCCTCTCCACTTTCCGATTCAGGAAATGTGGTAATGGCCGTAATGAAAAGTGTATCCAGTTTTGATCCTCCAAAGGCACACATGCTTGGCTTGGGAAACGGTAGCTGAATTTCCCTGTCAAGTTTACCTTCAGGAGTGTAACGTCCTACTTTCCAGCCGTAAACATGAGCCAGCCAATAACATCCATCAGTATCTATACAGGCACCATCAGGTTTCCCTGACATGTTTTTTAGATTCAAAAATACCTGCTGATTCCAGATTGTTCCCTGATCCTTGTCATAGTCAAACCGCCACACTGTCTCCCGCATCGTATCAGCAAAAAACATAAAACGTTCATCCGGGCTGAAGGCCAAACCGTTGGCAACACCCACAGGCAAGTTTTGTGAAACACATTCTCCGTTTGGATGATAACAGTAGAGGTTTCCATCATACTGTCCCTGTATCCGTTTCAAGTCGTTCATGCTTCCCACCCAGAAACGTCCTGCGGGATCACAGCGTCCATCATTCAGTCGATTTCCTTTTTTACCCGTCTCAGGATCACAGTCTCTGGATTCCAGAATTTCGGTTGTAAAATCATAATTGTAAAATCCATCGGACATCGCCATCAGCAGACCGCCTTGTTCTCGAATTGCAAGCGATCCTGCTTTGAGCGGCAAATTCCTGGTTACATTTTTCCCCGAAGAAGGATCGTAACAATGTATTTTCTTTCCATCTATATCTGTCCAGTAAAGTACATTTTCTAGCACATCCCAGACAGGGCACTCACCCAGCAAGGTCCCGGAATCAACAAGGTGCTCAACACTATTCATATTCGTTCAATGATAGAATCTTGAGAAAGACACCAAATTAACAATGATTGACTTGATCCTATCAGCACCAAAGTCAGCATGTCTGCTTCGGTCGGATCAAGGTTTTCTAGTGTTAAGATTTCAACCTTTTCCCCCTCGCGTCCAAGGTTTTTTGCCAGAATAACAGGAGTTTCCGGAGGACGGTGTTTCAGGAGTGTTTTTTGTGCATCAGCTAATTGTGTTGTTCTACGCTTCGAGACTGGATTATAAAACGCAATCACAAAATCTCCTTCTGCTGCCGCAGAAATCCTTCGTTCAATTGTGTCCCAGGGAGTAAGTAAATCAGAAAGTGAGATACTGCAGAAGTCATGTCCAATAGGCGCTCCTGCAAGTGCGCCTGCGGCCTGCATGGCAGAAATTCCCGGTGTTGAAACAATCCGTATCCGCTGCCATTCTGCACGCTTTTCAGCTTCCACTACTTTGCTTTCAAGCAGTTCAAATACAAGAGTGGCCATGGCATAAATTCCAGGATCACCGGATGATATTAAAGCCACTGATTTTCCCTGAGCAGCCAAATTCAACGCATGTCGTACCCGAGTTTTTTCCTGTCCCAACTCAAATTGGTGTAATATGCATTTTTGCTCTGGATGTTGTCTTTCGAGCAAATCCGAAATCAAGTCTAAATAAAGACCATATCCCACCCAGTCAGTGGCCTCTTTCAACATTTCTTCAGCTTCCGGAAGTCTCCATTTTGGTGATCCCGGACCCGTGCCTACAATGTATAAAGTGCCTTGAGCCTTACCTGTATTTTTGGGATAAATCAATTCAGGAGACTCTGCAATAGCGCAGGTGGTGCGTTCGGATTTGATTTTCGGCACAATCAGTTTTCCGGATTTGCCTGCCGCGGCTAAAGCAGAACCTTCAGCAACACCATGACAGCCGACTTCCTGAAATACAATTTCTGAAGGATTTTCAAGTTTTGGCGATTGTGCTTCCAAAGTCGAGGCATCAAAGAATCTTGCCGGACACTCGGTTGCTGTCTCCCCGCACAGATTATTTGACAAAGCATGAATAGCCGGTTCATCGGATTTGAGGTCAATTGAAACCACAGCGGCAACACTTTCGGCAGCAATTGTATTTTTCTGCAAAGCATTCCGGACAAGTAAAATTAATTCTTCCGGATCAGTCCCGCGTTCGCACCCCACCCCCACGGCTATTGATTTTGGATGGTAAACCAGATGTTCCGAACTTCCGGAAATTGCTGTTGTAGTCAGCGAAATTCTCAGTTTAGCATTTTCTGAAAACCGTAAACTGCTATCACGTATCCACTTAAAAAACCCCGGCATGTAATCCGGGGCTACCATATTGTTTGACCCTGCAGAATTCGGGGATACCATTTTGTTTGACCCTGCAGAATTCGGGTTTACAGGTTTGCTCCTCGGAGAAGAATCAAGACAGGAATGATTTTCATTAGAAGAGAGCATCACAGACTCACCTGCCAGCATACTCACGCTAAATTCTTTCACGTTCTGCGGATTTGCCAGAACAAAACCATCCGGAGGTTCGTCCAGCGCAATTCCAAACCGCAAATCTCCGGCAGTGGTGATGGCCGCGTTTATTCCTAATAACTCAGCAATTTTCCGTGCAAGATCATTTGCCCCATGGTGTCCTCCAAGCAAAGGCGCTACAGCGCTGCCATCCTCCGCTACTGCAACCACAGCAGGTTCGCTGTGCTTATCATTGATTGATTTAGCAACTCCCCTAATTAAAACTGCCGATGCGCACACTCCCACAATTGCAACTCCATCTTGAAACAATTTGGACAAATGTTCCATCGCGTCATTGAAAAAAACATCTGCTTCAGTAACACGTCCAGTCTTGCCGTGCAGTTCGGCGTCCAGTGATGTTGCTATTTTATTTGCTACTGGAAAAGCGCTGATCCCCAGAAAAAATACTGCAATATTTTGACTCATCTTTCACCAGAATTGTCACGATCCTTAATTTTACGTACAAGAACCATTGAAAAATAAGGAACTGTTTGGGAGTCGATTTTATCCAGTGGAATGATTTTCTGATTATTCATCGTGGCATGCTCAACATAGTGTGAATATTTTTCCAGTCTCAAATTCCTCAGTATCCTCCTTATTTTAGGCAGATGCCTTCCTACTTTGATAATTGCTGCAGCATCCGTGTTTATCAGCCTTTGCTTGAGTTCGGCTTCTTCAAGAGGCGCAGGCAAAATTGTCAAAATTTCATTGCGGGATACAAGAGGTGTATGAAGTGTGGCCGCGCATGCCATAGGAGAGGACACTCCGGGAACAATTTCGGTTTTGAACCGTCCGGAAAGCCTTTCAAACAAAAACGTAAATGATCCATAAAAAAACGGATCGCCTTCGCAAATGACAGAAACAATTTTTCCAGCTTCCAATTCCAACTCCAGCAGCTTGGCAGCTTGATCGTAGGCATACTGTGCCGGTAAAGGAGAAACGGATATAGGAATTCTAAGCGGCAGTAACTGGGGATTGTTAAGCAATAACGGTCTTACAATTTCCAGCGCAATCCCATCTCCTGTTTCCGGAGCAGGATAGGCAACCACGTCAGCTTCATTTATCAAGCGGTTAGCTTTGAGTGTTAGCAATTCCGGATCACCTGGACCTACACCAATTCCGTATAGTGTTCCTTTTTGAATTACCACAGAGAAACAGAGAGCACAGAAAGTTTAAAGTATTCTTCTTCTGATTCCATTTTTCAAAAGAGGGGAATTAGGGTGGTAAAAAAATTTAATATTCTTTAATTGCAGCGAGTTGAGTCACAGGACGAAATGGTTTCCAGCCTTGAAATTTGCCAATTGAATCCGCACGGGAAATACTAATCCTGGTTAAATCGCCTCCGTTTATTTTTTGCCAATTCAGCAATTGCTGTTCAGTTTCAAAAGTAACCGCGTGCGCCACCATGCGGCCTCCAGGGTTGAGAGCCTTCCAGCAGATTTCAAGCAGGTTTCCGGAGTTTTCCGTTGATGAAAGTCCTCCTCCAATAAAAATCGCATCAGGTGCAGGCAGATCCTCCAGAGCCTGAGGTGCGGTTCCGGAAACGATTTGCAGCATAGGCACGCCTAACTCACCGGCATTTTGTTCAATCATCTTCAGGCGGGTCTTGGATTTTTCGACAGCCGCTGCCATGCAGCGTGGATGACTGCGCATCCATTCAATTGCAACCGAACCGCATCCTGCCCCCACGTCCCACAAAACCTGGTCAACAATCGGCATTAATTTTGATAATGCTACCGCCCTTACTTCACGTTTCGTCAACTGCCCGTCATGCACAAATGTATCATCCGGAAGTCCCGGAATCCTGGCAATCACGTTTGCGTTCTTGTCCGGAATACATTCAATCGCCATGGCATTAAGTTCTGCTACTTGCTGATGATTCCATGAATCAGCTTTTCCGGAAAATATCTTCTCTTTTGCTCCACCTAAATGTTCCAGCACCGTAATTTCACTCTTACCGAAGCCCCGTCTTCCAAGCAGTTTTGCCGCCTCTTTGGGAGTTCCGGAGTCCTTGCTGAGAACTGCCAGTTTTGCTCCGGACTGCACAAACGGATACAGCATTTCAAGCGGTCTGCCATGCAGAGTTAATGTTTCAATATCCGGAAGAGACCAACCGACCCGTGAACAGATCAGCGAAAAAGTGGATAAGGCGGGCTTGATCCACATTTCATCAATTGGGATATGACGCAATAGCTTTGTTGCAATCCCGTAACACAACGGATCCCCACTCGCCATTACCGCTACTTTTTTACCACTCCCAGTTTTCTCAGGATGCCAACTCACAATTTTCGAAACCGCTTCCCGTATCGGTGAAGACCAGACAATCCGTTCCCCTTCCCAGTCGGCCGGAATCATTTTAAGATGACGTTCTCCGCCAAGCACAATTTGCGATTCGTACAGCAATGCTTTCGCATCTGTTGCTAAATCATCCCAGCCGTCTTCGCTGATGCCGATAACTCTAAGCCATTTTTTTGAAACGTCAGGCATTTTGTAAATGATTCACTGATTTACTGCGCGAGGAAAGTGCTCGTGCAAACTATATAAAACACGATGTTTCATAAAAACTTTGCAACAGATAGATTTAAGTCAACCATCAACTGATAAAGCATTAACTGCCGCCGCCGCCATGGCGCTGCCTCCGCGCCGTCCTGTTAAGGTTAAAAATTGCACTGAACCTTTACATTGCTTTATCAGCATATCTTTAGATTCTGCCGCGCCGACAAATCCTACAGGCAAACCAAAAATTACCGCGGGAGGTTCAGTCCCTTCTTCCAGAACTTCAAGCAAGCGAAACAATGCCGTGGGAGCGTTGCCGACTGCCACCACTGCTCCTGCAAGCCGAGGCCGCCAAAACTCAATGGCTGCAGCCGATCGTGTTGTTCCCATTTTTTTAGCCAGCGTCAAGCTTTCCGGATAATTATTCCAGCAAAGAACTTCATTATTTTCGGGTAATAAATAGCGAGTAACTCCTTCGGCCACCATTTTTGTATCACACAAAACAGGAGCTCCCCGCATTAAGGCAGCTCTCCCCTCACTTGCCGCCTCAGTTGTGTAAACAACATCCTGCACTATATCTGTCATTCCGCAAGCGTGAATCAGGCGAACAACTATATTTGCAATGTCCTGCGGAAGCTGTGATAAATTTGATTCCTTCCGGATAATGCTGAAGGATTGCCGGTAAATTAATTCAGGGTCGCGAAGATAAGCCACATTCAATGATTCCCTTGCTGGGAACTTTCCTGTTCAAGGGTTTTTGGTCCCAAAGGATGGTCGGCATGCGGATAAGGATGATGTCCATGATCATGGGTATGATCATGATCATGACTGTGCACATGATCATGCGAATGTGAATGACCGGTTCCGATACCTTCGACATGGTGATGATGACTTTCCTGAGGCAGTCCAACTTCGTTTTCAAAACCAAGAAACTGTTCCCGGTACTTGCAAAGCTGGCAATTCATGTTATTAACGCCATTCTTTATTTCTTCTACACGATCCGCGAATGTTTCCAGAACCAGTGGGTGGTCATTAAGATAGGACGCTTTGATGAACTGTATTTCAGGATGTCTGGCGGCTACTACATCAGTATAGTGATAAATTCGCTTTACCAATATTCCGCTGAATAAAAAATATGGAAACACTATAATCCGTTTGTAGCCAAGGCGTGCGGCATGTTCCAGTCCCGGCTCCACCAACGGGAAAGTCACACCTGAATAAGCTGTTTCCGCCCAGCCAAGTCCAAGCCCTTCCCAGAGCATCCGGGTTACTTTGGAAACATTTGAATTTGCGTCCGGATCAGAGGCGCCTCTTCCGACTACAAGCAGCAAGGTTTCCTCAAGCGAGATATTGCCTTCCGCCTGCTTGATGGCTTCTTTCACTCGCTCGCCGGCGGCACGGATCAGTTTAAGATCAATCCCCAGTTCACGGGCGTAAGAAATAGACAATTCCGGATTCTGAGCCTGATAAGCATTCAGTACTGAAGGGATGTCGTTTTTGGCGTGGCCTGCGGCAAACAGCATTACCGGAACCGCCATAATCTTCCGGATGCCTTTATCGCGTAATGCATCAAGTCCGGACTTGATTACAGGTGTGGCGAACTCCAGGAAGCCCCAATCGATTTCATATTGGCGAAGCTGTTCCTTTAGTCCTTTAGCGAAAACACGAAATTCCTCAACAGCATCTTCGTCCCTGCTTCCGTGTCCGCAGACCATTACACCGTATTTTCCTTTCATAAATTTAATTCAATTTCAGTAACTTTTGCTTCTAAGATTTTCGCATGATTATGCATTGGTAATAAATAATTGAACAATCTTTAGTTGTTTCCTTTCACTCCGAAGGGAAACTCACTAATAACAATACATTTTTTTCTCTCCCACATTGGCACCGTGAAACAGCGTTCCGGATAGCGTTGCATCCATTGTTTTGGCAGACCAGTGGTTTCCTTGCCAAAAAACAGATAATCTCCTTCTTTTGGAGTTATATTAGTGTATGGTTTTTGATAGTGAACTGAAAGAAAATGTAATTTCTCAGGTGCAAGGGCTTCAAAAAATTTTTCAGCGTCTTTGAAATGTTCCCAACTTACAAACTGCCAGTAATCCAGTCCGGCACGCTTAAGTTGTTTGTCAGTTAATTCGAAGCCCAGTTTCCCCAGCAAAATCAAATGACATGTTGCTGCTGCACAAAGCCGGGCAATATTTCCGGTATTAGGTGGAATTTGCGGTTCGTAAAGAACAATATTAAGTGGTGGTTTTTTGTGCAGTCTCATCTCGGATAATCCATATATTCCGGAACTAATCTATCTTGGACAGTATATCAGAATAACTAAAGTATTTTTTTATTTGAAATTTGTATAATGAAGCTCAGTATGCAGTACCTAAATCATGTTTTCAAGACTTGCATGAAGACCTTTGGCTGAGTAATTTAGTAACAAAACATACCAAGAACTTCATTCATTCAATTTAGTTATAAGAAATTTTTTTCGCATGAACACCTCAATTCTTGCTCCGGACTACAAGGATTCCCCCTATTGGTGGGACCGCACTCCAAGGCCAGTACTAGATGAAATTGAGCTCCCCGAAAAGGTGGAAGTGGCCATCATCGGCTCCGGCTACACCGGATTGCATGCAGCTCTCCAAACTGCACGTAACGGACGGGAGACACTCGTTCTTGAAGCACAGGAGGCTGGATGGGGAGGAAGTTCCCGCAATGGAGGACAAGTCAGCACAAGCATCAAGCTCAACTTAACGGAGTTATCCCGACGCTTTGGCCCGGAGAAGGCGCGGGTGATTTTGCAGGAAGGGGTAAACGCTCTGGAGTGGGTGGGGCGTTTCGTCCGTGAGGAAGGTATTGACTGCGACTTTGCACAGGTTGGGCGTTTTAAAGGCGCCCACACGCCCCGGCAATTCCAGCGAATGAAGAGTCACCTTGAGCAGCGTCCGGAAGATTTTGACTCCGGGGTGTATCTTGTCCCCCCTGCAGAGCAGTCCGGGGAAATCGGCAGTAATTGTTATCATGGCGGACTGGTGTATCCGCACCATGCTTCACTGGACCCGGCCCGTTACCATCAGGGACTGCTCGATCGTGCGCTGGCCAGCGGAGTGAAGATTAAGGATCGGTGTGCGGTAAGCAGGATCGAGCGGCAGGGAAATGGATTTTTGCTTTATACGGATTCCGGAACTGTGCAGGCCAAAGACGTGGTTGTGGGCACCAGCGGCTACACTGGATCGGTTACACCATGGCAGCAGCGGCGTGTGATTCCAATTGGCAGCTACATCATTGCCACAGAGGAACTGGAAGAGAGCCTGGTGGATCAGTTGATCCCGAAAAACCGGGTGATTACTGACACCCGCAAGCTGGTGGTTTATTACAGGGCCTCTCCGGACCGCAAGCGTATTCTGTTTGGAGGGAGGGTTTCTCTGAATGAAACCGATCCCAACAAATCCGTTGCGCCTCTGCATTCCGGACTGATCCGAATTTTTCCGCAATTGGCATCCACCAAGGTCACTCACTCGTGGATGGGATTTGTGGGATACACATTTGACCATATGCCGCACACAGGAATCCGGGACGGAGTACACTACGCCATGGGATACTGT
>LULS01000053.1_pt1 | contig 13340 bp, 18 predicted proteins | sample 728101 | NCBI WGS metagenome assembly LULS01 (sample SAMN03860283, study PRJNA289734) | marine metagenome | biome: seawater column; feature: ocean; material: water; isolation source: Red Sea water column Station 108 - depth 200m | place: Saudi Arabia: Red Sea | collected 2011-10-15 | depth 200 m | reverse complement strand
CATTGTATCTGTACACCAAGTTGCGACGTGTTGGTGGTATGGAAAGATTCAACCCGACTACCTTTGAGCGTATCGATTTCTATGAAAAGGAGTTGATTGATATGAAAATACGCATGGATACTATGGAATTGGAAGGGGAAAGTTACACCAAGCCTGATTTAGGTAAAAGAACTGGTCGGGTGGTTGAAAAGCCCCGTGTTAGTAATGAGTATAAACCAAGTCCTGTGGCCAAACCAAGAGCCGCATCTCGTACTCCGAATATGAGCTTTGAAAACTCTATTGAGCATGTGTTAGGATTAATCACAAAGAGGCCTATGACATCACGTGATATTGAAGTGACATTTGGTGGACGATCACGTGAGCATGTTTCACGGTTAATGAAGAAGTTGTTTCGTGATGGTTATGTTGATAGGAACACCACTAGTAGACCTTACACCTATATGATTACTGAAAAGGGTAGAGAGCGAGTTAGTTCTAATGAAGGTGTCGTATACGCTGTTTCACACTAGTTATCTCTGTTTTTGGGCTATTCGTATGATTTGGTAAGACCATTCTCTTCCTACACGCGTACGCTGAATCCTATTTCGTGAGGAAAATCTGGCTAAATAGGTAGAAACCACGCTTAGTTTTATGGGCTCGTTGTATTCATCTTCATACTTCTCAAGTACTGATGAGGACGTAAATCGGCCTGCCGGGAAGGAGTTTTCTACTATATTCCAAATTTTCCCGCCTACCGAGTCCAAATCGGGGGTGTTTTGCTCGTCTTCTATATTCATCAAATCCATTAATTCAAAGAGTTTGAGGACTTTATCTTTGGTAACATTACCCTCAATATCGAATTTGTACTTGGCACCTTCCTGGTCCTCAAGGTTTATGCGTATTCGCTTCTGGTTCATGTCGAGATCATTGAGGATCTACTGTTAACACTTGAATTGATCCTATAAGTTTTGTTAACAAATGGATTTGTTAACTTTGACTGCCTAATTTGGTGAGGTTGTTAACACTGGCTGGAGTGGAAATAAGGGGGGTATGTTATGGTTTTATACCTAGAGTGGAAATTAGGGGGTATTTTTAGGCTATTAACTATGTTAAAAAGGTCAGTTCACACCTAGAATTGGAAAAGGAGAATAAAATATGGTTTTTTGGGAAAATTTTAACCTCAGATTAACAAATTAGTGGTCATGACGCACACGCCTATATTTCTAGTCTTTTTCTTTTAATTTTTTTAAAAAGGAATTAGAAAAATGAAATAAAAAATATTATGAAAATAAATATTTGAAAAGAAATGATGGTGTATGCGTCATGCGATCAGGCCGATCAAAACAAGTCAATGAGAACGATCAACCTAGTGAATTTCTACTACAGGATCCATTCAAGTGTTGATATGAAATAATTAATGATCTCAAAATGAGCACAACAACTTTACAGAATGTACAAGATCCCGTAGATAGGTTACTTGACAAAGCTGACAATGATCACCTATTAGTTAAGAATCCAAAAGCATTAACTAAAGATTACATCCCAGAGCAGATTTTACATAGAGATAAACAACAAGAAATGGTAGCACAATCTCTAATACCATTATATCAAAAATCAGTTCCTTCAAACTTACTAGTGTATGGAAAACCTGGAACTGGAAAAACTCTTGTCGTTACAAAAATTTTAAAAAAAATACAAGATAGAATTAGCAAAAACACTTACCAAATTAAAATTGCAATTACAAACGCAAAGGATCAATCTAACCTTGAAAACGTGTTAGTAGACCTCGGAAGACAGCTTGGACTTAAATCAAAAAAAACATCTAACGACAAACTTTGGATTCCAGATACCGGTCTATCAATCAGTGAAATTTTTAATCGTATTCTTTACATTATTGAAAAAAATAAAATAAACACGGTTTTTGTAATAGACGAGATTGATCACCTTGCCGAACTTGTTTCGAAGACCGGTAAGGATGTACTCTACTCAATTACAAGAGCAAATCAAAGACTAAAAAACGGCTCTTTATCCTTGGTTGGAGTTTCAAACGATCTTACTTTCAAAGAACGATTAGATCCCCGAGTGATTAGTAGCCTAAGCGAGGAGGAAATTGTTTTTCCTGGTTATACAACAAACGAAATAAAAGAAATTTTAGAAGACAGAATTAGAACTACTTTCGAAGAAAACGCAGTTTCACCAGGCGCATTGAATTTATGCGCATCAATGTCATGCAGGGAACATGGTGATGCTAGACTAGCAATCAACCTGTTAAGGGTAGCAGCAAGGATCACGCAAGAGAATGACAAAGTCATAACTGATGAACATATTCGTTTGGCGGATCAAAAAATTGATGTAGATGCAGAATCTCAAGTTTTGGAGACATTTTCTCTGCATGAAAAACTACTCATGATTACTGTTATGAAATGTGCTAATATTTCAACAGGTGATGTTTATTCCGCCTACAAATCACTTTGCAGGACGACCCAGCAAAATCCACTTACACAAAGACGTGTAACACAACTACTTTCTAAGATTGAATTAACAGGTCTTATTTCTGGTAAAATGACACATCAGGGAATTCATGGAAATACCAAAAAATTCAAACTAAGTATGTCACCAGAAAGGGCAAAAAACATCCTAAAAACAAATCTGGATAAAGAAATAATTCAAGAAATATTATAATCAGTTCTTGGCACTATTTTCTTAACATTTTTTCTAAAACTGAAAATGTCTTTATAACACAAAATCTGTATTTTTCAAATTTTCTATTCGTACCTATGAGTTTAGGCGCAGGCCCAAGATAGTGTAGCTCTCTAATGTAATTTCCAATCCTTTGCTCGTTTGGCTGTAGTTTATGCGCATATCTATTCCTAATTCTGGATAATAACTCAACATTTTTTTTGATATTATCTTTAATCAGACCCGATTCAGTCAGTATGTCCATTTTGAGATTTGACGTAAATAACGTAGTGTCAATTGATTTTGAAGGAATATTGAATCTCTTTTCTAAAATTCTATCAATCGTATTTTCAATATACATATGACCCACTAAAAACAAATCTCGTTCATTTGTAGTATCAAGAATCTTTTTTAGACTAGAATCAGATAGTGATTTTTTCATAATTACTCAAAATTAATGTATGATTCAAGTGTTACTTGGTTGAAGACCACCACAGAAAGATCCGAAAACTCCTTTCCTTCTAATTGGTTAACCATACCATCAAAACAAATCTCATTTTCTGTGGTTAATGCCTCAAATACCTGTACTTTCATCTTGGATGTATCAAACCCATTTCGTTTTAGATATTTTGCAATCTCAGACGGCATGAAATGTTTTTCAGGATCTTTAGGCCACGGTCTCGGTACTAATATTACATTATATCCATCGATAAGCGCCTTCTGAACTTCTATTTTTTTATCTTCAATTGATGTTGTTATATGCATTGTAATTGTCTTCGACTTATCAAGGGGCGTTTTAGCTTTTGAGGCAGCTACCTGAATTGAGCTAATTCCTGGAATTATTTCAACATCTCCAAAAATCTCAATTAATCTATCTACAACTTCCGACTCGGAAAAATTAACATCCCCCGTAAACGGAACAACTAGAACCCGATCGCCTAACTCGTGATTAATTTTTTGATAAATTTTTTCCTGGCTGTCCATTGTGATTTCATACACTTCTTTATTCTGGATTAAATCAGAAATTATGTTAAGCGTGTATTTATAACCCACAACAAAATCAGAGTCTAAAATTATTTTCTTTACTATTTCCGTGACATAATTTGGAGAGCCCGGACCTACTCCCACAGCATAGACAGTACCCATCTCATTTCGTTACAAGTTGTTTATCTTTAATGTATTTTACAAAACGAGACCAATCAACCTTCATAAATTTCATAGGAGCCTTAATCGGATATTTTACCCAATCCTGTACAACTGAATACTGATATTTCTTTGTTTTATCATCTACTAATATTTCTAAAACCAACGCGCTTCCCCAAATCTTTTCTTCTACATCAATGTTTAAAATATCATTAAAACTAATCTCTTGATTTTTTTTATTTTCCAAATCTCTTTTCAGGTTTTGTTCATTATATCCATCCTGAATAAGCATAACATCTTTAGATTGTAATAGTCTAACAACCTGTCTTTGTGTAACTGCGCCCCACCATCTCATTTTTGATTCAGTTTTTCTTATAAACATCAAATGATTATCTGTTAAAAATAACATGCCTTCTAGCGAACGACCCCCTACAAACTCTTTCCCCTCTCTCCAAACCGAAAGAATATGAGCCTGAATTTTTTCGTTTGATTCCATATGAAACACGTTTTTTTGACTTGATAAAAAGGGATCCTGCTAGCTTTTATGTGACATGCCAAGATCAGTTTTGTGTATTATGCAGTTTTGTTTATTTTATTAGTACTAGGATTTGGTGTTATAGGCACGGCACTGGCACAAAGTGATGATCAAAACTGTAGAATATCAGACAATAATTCTGATTGTGTTGTTATTTTTCACGTCATAGATGGCGATTTAGTTATAGAACTATTTCCAGAAGACGCACCTCAAACAGTAGAAAATTTTTTGCATTTAACGGAAACTGGATTTTATGATAATACACTTTTTCACCGAATCATTGAAGGTTTTATGATTCAAGGCGGTGATCCAAACACCAAAGACCTTTCAAGTGGAGCAGGAAACACTTGGGGAAGAGGTGGGCCAGGTTATACTATACCCGCTGAATTTAACGACCTAAAACATGATCGTGGAATTGTTTCAATGGCTAGGAGTGACCATCCAGATAGCGGCGGCTCCCAATTTTTCATAGTTCATCAGGACTCACATTTTCTAGACGGAAAATATACCGTCTTCGGTCGTATAATCACACAAGACAGTTTTGACACACTTGATAAAATAGCAAGCCGAGACACCATTCCGGACACAAATATTCCGATAGCTTACACACACACTACAATTGTATCAGCAGAGATTATTCCAAAATCAGATGTAGAGAATATGCTAACTCTAGATGAACCAAACCGTACTTTCAGCTCTATGATGCAAAGTGATCAATATACAAATCGAAGTTTGGATTTTTCATTTGCTATTCCTACAGGGTGGACAGTTGAGAAAAATGATAGAGAGGAGTCAGATGTTGGTGGGCGTATTATTACATTATACGGCCCATCCGTAGAAGGATCAAGCCCAATAATTTACATAAACGTAGATGGCTTCCAAAAGTTTAATCCTGATACTGAAACTGCATTCGCAAGAAACTCATTTGAGAATATGGTAAACGCTTTGTTAGAACGATATCATCAGTTAGAGGAACAAGGTAATGTGGTTTTAATATCTGAAGGACCCGGCGTAATAAACGGAAAGGATGTGTACACTATCACAGGCACACAACTTGATTTCATATTGGGCGGTGAAATAAAATTCAAACAAACATTATTCTCTAGCAAATCCCTCGTATACGGAATTACATACTACAACTTCAGTCAGAATTTCTCTGACGAGATTGATACTTATGAAAACTTTGTATCAGATTTTACAATAATCTCTGAAGAAAAACAAAAGCAAAACATAGAAGAGGCTCGTGAACAAGCAGAAAAGACGGCTGAGGAACTTGAATTTGCTACTGATGAGTTTGGGGAGGTTATTTTTAAAGAACCTGAAGAGGTAGGCGGTGGTTGTCTTATAGCTACTGCCGCATTTGGCTCTGAGCTCGCACCTCAAGTCCAGTTACTAAGGGAGATCCGTGATAATACGGTACTCCAAACCGAGTCTGGCACTAGTTTTATGAATGGTTTCAATCAATTCTACTATTCATTCAGTCCGATAATAGCTGACTATGAAAGGGAAAACCCAGTCTTCAAGGAAGTTATGAAACTGGCACTAACTCCTCTTTTGACGTCATTATCTTTACTGCAATATACCGAGATTGATTCCGAGTCTCAGATGCTTGGGTATGGCATTGGTATAATATTGCTAAATATTGGAATGTATTTTGTTGCTCCAGCAGTTCTGATAACGAAGATTAGAAGTTTCTACAAGTTACAATAAAATACCAGAATTTATCAGAATAATTATGAAAAAGGAGTATGTAGTGGTTCGAATTGACGCAGCTCAAGACGGGGCACCATATGTTGTTGTTTCACTATCATCCAAAAAAGACGTCCAGGACAATAACAGTTCCATGCCATCGCCATTTGGCAAGGGTAACGTCATGGGATTTACCAACATGAATGATATGGCAAAGGAACTAAACAAAATGATGACAGGGGGTGGCATGATGGGTAACACTACAGCCATAAAACTAGACATGATTGAATACAAGAATCTGGCCCTTTCTGTCGGCGACAAGGTTTTCTTGGAACTTTCAAAAGCTGAGAGCTCTGGCGTTTAGTTAAATTTTAGACCCAATTTCTAGGGTACTATCAACCATAGCCTCTAGCCTTGCTTTTACACTGCCATCAATTATCTCGTCATTTTGGATGGTATCTGCAGTGACAAAGACGGCCCTTGGGTTTGTAATGACATTAAAGTAAGACATGAGCTGTGTAAGCAAAGTTTGCACATCCACAAAGCCAGAGTTGCTTGACGCTAAGACAACCAGTCCAGCAGCCTTTCCTTCCGTTTTTTTGTAATCAATATACTCGAAGAGGTTCTTCAAGGCGGCGCTGAAAAACGAGTTGTAAATCGGAGTTCCTACGAACCAAATATCTGCTTCTGTGATGTCCTTTGCCGCCTGCTTTGTGGTTTCGCTGACGTTTCCGTCGCCAGTATAGTAGTCAATTCCACCTTCTGAAAGGTTGATTAGCTTTGCATCAGACTTTTGCTTGACATACTCAAAGACATACTTCATCAAGGCGGGAGTCTTTCCGTTTTTTCTCGGGCTGCCTGAGATTACCACAACTTTTGCCATTTAATTTCGTAAAAGCGAGGCATTACTTAGTTTTTGCATCTGACTAATGGTTTGATACGCTTTTATTCTGATAAATTAAACAAGTCAATATTCGAAGTACCAAATCGTCTAGATTAGGGCTACAACCGTACCATCTGGTAAGAATGGGACTCCATTGTTTGCTCTAATCTAGCGAATTATGTTCTGCAATCATCTTTTCTAGCTTCTCAACATGCAGGGAAGGGTCATCCTTGTGGATGTCAAGCTGCCCGGTCTCCGTAACTGTCAATATTACAATCTGGTCCACCTTCTCGCCGGTTCGCTCCTCCCACGCGAGCGAATAAAATGTTGATTGGATAAGATAATTCTCGTTAACCTTATCGCGCTTTCTTGACGCAGTCTTAAAATCAATGATGGAGAGCTTTCCTTCAAACTCAGCCACACAGTCAATGCGACCTGCCAGTTTCAGCCTTGAAGAATAAACTGCCTTCTCCAATCCTCTAATTCTGTTAATCTTATCCAGGGCTGGCACCATCAGACCAAACAATCCGGCTGCAACAACACCATGGTTGCCAACAAGGTCGTTTTCAGGCTCGTTTGACAGGCACGATTCTATTATTTTATGGACTTTATCTCCACGAATTTTTGCAGTACGCATGACATAATTAGCCACGTCTTCACCCACATTGTTCCTCCATTCTAGGATTCCCTCAGGCGTGAAATTCTTCAAAAGTGATGTAATTGAAAGGAACGTGCCGTCAGGTGTCTCATAATGCCTGACCCCATCGATCTGAATTTGTTTTATTTCTGGGAGTTCAGGAGCAGGCAGGTGTGTAAATGGCATGTTTTATCCTCAAAACCTCTATAATAAAAAGTGGAGAGAGAGATACGCCAACCAAGTAAAACTCGATTTGGCGGTCTCCTTTTCCATTAGCTGTCTAAAATACAAAGTACTAAAAGATTATGGATGAAAAATACTAGACATCCATCATACATAGATGTCTACAAACCATTCTCTATTAGCAGTCCGCTTAATGTCTTCTTCTTGTGATCCAACCTTTTGCAGAAGCTAAGCTTCTTTTTGCTGCGGCTAGTTGCCGTCTGGTATGTCCTAACTTAGCTGCTCTACTTCGGTCTAATGTTGATAGACTCATTTAGTTCTTTAATAATCACTGTAATCATTATATGATCTTGTCATCTTCTGTTGATAATTTTGATTATTTGTTTTGGTGTGATATTATTTTCAAAAAAAAACAAAAAAATTACGATATAAAAATTAATCTTTACTGTTTATCTTTATTAGACCCATTTTAATCGCAACTAAACATGGGAGAGTCGCTAAAACTTTGTAATCATGGCGTACTACATAAAAAGACGGAGCATGTCTATCAGTGTTTGTATTGTAAGGAGGAATTTGAAACAGACATAGCTATTCCTCCCTTTAATCAAAAGGGTAGTAGATCAACAGGATGATCATTGTAAATTGATTGTGAATTTTTTCACTTAAAATCGTCTTTATTCATCCAACCTGCATTCTTGTCAGGTTTTGCCTGGGGTTCTTGTTGAGGTTCTTGTTGCGGTTCTCTATATTTTGGTGGCTCTGGTATTTGCTTACCAGAGAAAAATTGCCCTCTAGGATATTTTTCAGCTGGTTCCGGTTCCAGCCCAGCATTTTTGCGTCTATATTTCCTTAACATGCGCGGAAGTATTCTTGCTAGTGGAATGATCAAAAAAATGAGGTATATCCACATACCTCCGGTAGGGTCACCTTCCATATTGAATTACGATAATCATGTACTATTTCTTTCTTCTTTTTATTAATGCAGCAAACTGGAGGAGTATTTCTATTAATTTTTTAACCCATTTCACATAAATATGGTAATTAATTATTTTTTTGCATGGGAAAAATGACATGTATTGTATGTGGAACTGGATTCTTCAGTCCTGATGATTCTCCAAAGTGTGGAAAGTGTAGAGACCAAATATCGCAGGAAAGTCATGAAGAACACTCTTGTGGCTGTGGACACAGTCACTAGACCTGCGAAACAATTCTTTTATGATCCGATGAAGGTGACAGTTTGATTTGGTTGTGCTAGAACTTCACGGCTCCGGTGGTTATATTTTTGCTGATATTACAGATGAGCAGGCAAAAAAGGCAGATCTTGGTGTTGGCAAGTGTTTTCTTGCGCCAATTGGCAAACTACAGGAAGAAAATATGCACAAATACTTTTGCAAGAAATGTGAGGCCGAGTTTGATGGATCACCAAAAATTCAGGTTGAAGAAAGTCCTAACGAAGTAGTTGCGGACGGATTGATTCTGGCAGAGAGGGGTCAGTATACATGTGATAAATGCAACTCTATAATTGGTGAATATCGTGTCTTTGAGAAAGGCTGAGCATATGAGGATTTTTAAAAAATTTCAATGTGACAATTGTGAGGAAAAGTTTCGCCATGAAGCAGATCTAATGCACCATAAATTGTTAAGACATTCCAAGGATTCACGTTACGACTGTAGGGCATGTAATGAATATTTTGACAGTATGGAGGCAATGCGTGATCACATAAAGAAAAACCATTCGTACAAAAACTAGCTGCAAGTCAAGCAAGAATTTTTAGTTGACAATTTTATATTTTTTCAAGAACTTTTTGAGTTTTTCATGTCTTTCCTTTTCTGGCATTCCTTTGCAATAGTACCGATAAATTAGATATGATATTACAAAAGCTGCCCAAGAATACATGAACAGATAAAATATTATTTCCGTAGACCCATGAGGAATGGGCGTTTTATTTTTTTCAAAATTGAGCGTTAGTGCAAGTGCAATCATATTAACAAGATCATTTAGCATTAGTATACAGTTTCTTCAGTAAGCAATTAGCTTTTTGTCTTTCTCTACAAAGACAAGTTACGAGTTTAGAAAAATTATAGTATGATTTCTATCTTCCGACCATATTTTTCTAGCAATCCATCATAAAGTTTCTTGCGATCTAACTTGATATTTTTTTCACCATCATACATTTTTGTAAAGAAGCATGCAAGAACTCTTTCATTATTTTTGTCAAAAAATCTGACGCTGAAGCTTGTTCGTTCCGGCTTTTCTTCTTCTACAAACTCTGCACTTTTTATCATGTCATTGTTTATGTGCATGTGACAAGGACCATCGTTATCTCCTATTGTTATCCATTGATCCCTTTGTCTTATGTTAAGGGAATTACTTCTCATCTCACTAGTAGCGCCATTTGATTTAACTATCATCAAAACATCATCTATACTTACTATGTCTGATAAAATATCTTTCAGCATCACCATTTAATCTCCTAGAAGCTCATTAGTTTTTTGTTTCTTTTTTTAATGTGTACACACCAAAACAAATCATCAGAAGCCCAACAACTACCCAAACTAAATCTACTTCAACACTATCTATTCCATAGATATAATTGAATGGTGTTGCAACAACCATCCCAAGAATCACAAAACAGACAGATACGATTTTTTTGCGGCTTGACATTTTTGTTCTTATCTGATATTATGTTCTGGGATTTTTTTCCTTTCGTAACTTTTCCTGTTCATCAAGAGCCTCTTTAAGTTCCTTGTATTCCTGATGAAGTTGGAATTTTGTATCTCTAATCTTTGCTGAAATCCAATCAATTTTCTTCTGTATCTGCTTATCTTTTTTATCAAAATCCATGATTTTCATAGAATGACGATGGATATAATTATGAAATAACTATGTCTAAGCTTGTCTAATTAATTCAGAAAGATGTTTAGTTTTTCCTTCTGGCAGTTCTGTTATTCCGCCAATCAAGCTATCGGTCATAACACCCTTGGCTGCAAGCACTTTAGCTGCCATCAGTGAAGTTTTTCCAGCCATACAAACTAGTAATGGCTTGCTGTCACCTTCTAGGTCTTTGCTAAGTGATTCTGGAATTTGTTGTGTTGTTAGTAGTTCCTGCGCGGTTCTTGCATCTGGAACACAAATCTTGCTCTTGTCGATGCCTAGAGATTTTGCAATTAGTTCTATTCCCGGTTCCTGTGGGGTATATTGGGCATGAATCCAGATTACTTTGTCATAACCACCTGCGTTTGCTTCCTGTAGGGAGACTTGCATAGGACCTTCCTGCCCAATCATTGCAAGGTTCTTTTTGTACTTTTCAATTCCGTCACAAATCATTGCTACAAACTTTCCGCCTCCTTCAGCACTTGCCTTCTGTAATATTGCATAAAGTTCAAGAGCACTACTTTCGCCCATATCATGACCTTTTTCTACAAAGAACTTTAGTAGTAGTTTTGCCTTCTCCCAATCCATTTCTTGTTGTTCAGCGTATATCTCAGGATTGTATAACGTCAAGCCGTCTGCATTTGCTTTTGTCCTAATTCCTGCAACGTCTTGGTTTGTAGGCGGAAATATTACGTATACAGATTTTTTTCCATATTTTTCAGAGATGTATTTGCTCAAACCGCCAGATGTTCCGCCTGTACCAAATGTACAGAATATACTAAAGTTTTCCAGTGAGTCTCCATTTTCATGTAGTTGTTGGTCAATCTCAGCTGCGGTAACAGTTCTATGTGCCTCAATATTCAGCTGGTTGTCATACTGTGCTGGACAGAAGAAACCGTAGCTCTTGGCAAGAAACTTTGCCAAATTTATGATGTCTTGTTTAGCTAAAAGTAATTCTATCTCAGAGATTTCTTTATCAAAAATGTTTGTGTCAAACCCAAAATTAGATAATTGCGAACGAACGTTAGCGGCAGTTGCTTTTGCTACCATAAGATCTTGTTTACCCTCCATTCCTGGAGCAGGACAAATGTCCATGTCAAGATCCATGGTGCGTATATTTCCATTTCTTAACTCTTCAAATACTCCCTCCTGCAGCTTTCTTGAAACAAGCGCAATTACATTTAATCCAAGTTTAGATAGTAATCCAAGTGCTATTCCAAAGTTACCCGATGTGGCTTCTATTACAGTTTGACCACTCTTGAGCTTCCCTGTAATAATGGCGTCATGTATAATGTTGGCTGCAGGTCTGACTTTGATCGAGCCTGTTAGTAAGGTAGAATCTAGCTTGCCAAAAACTTTCAGATCTGTATTATCTAGATTTAGTTTGAATACATTTTTTGCACATTCTTTAAAATCTTCAGTCATATCAACAAGCGGTGTTGCGTTGATAACCTTTGTTTTGCTCCCTTCTTCCAGATGTGGAACCTTACTCCAAATCTCTTGTTCAAAGCGCTCAAGCAGAGCATTATCAATTCCTTCAGTCATATGAGCAAATAGATTAGAGGATCAATTTAGAACTTTCACTTATTGTCAGTTTGGCGCCGGTAGTGCTTTTTGTCGGTGTTCTAGCATTAGTTGTTTCATCTCTTTTCGTCTTGGGTTGCTACGCAGTTTTGTTGAACAACATGGACATCTCATACCATCCCATTTTATGAAAAGCTGGCAATGTTGGCAGCGTTTCTGGCCATCTAGATATCTCATGCCACCAACTGGTTTTTTTGCCTTGTATTCTACACAAATATTCTTACACGACATAACATTTACACACCTCCGGTAAGTTTCTTTAGAAGGTCAGAAAATTCATGCTCAGAATAAGGAGGAATTTTCAGCACTTGCATATTTTCCTCAACGTGGGATTCCGATTTTTGACCAATAAGGGGAGCAAGTACACCAGGTGTTGATCTGATAAACTGTAGTGCATTTACTGATGGGCTTGAATCGGAAAATTCAGGCTTACTTTTAATCCATTCCAAAAGCTTGCCTTGCATTAATGGTACACTGGTAAAGACACCAATATTGTGATGGATGGCGGATTCCAAAAAAGTCATTTTGCCGGAATTGACTGGTTGGTTTTTTTGCATAAGCGCCTGATCAAAACTAAAGTTGTATGGCAGCTGAACAAATCTAAATCCGTGGTTGCTTCCACCAACTTCTTTTGCAAGATCAACTACTTGGGAAAGTGATAAAAAACCGGATTTGTCTTTTGAAACTCTAAAACATTCCCAAGTTGCCAAACCATAAAATCTAATACTTTGTTCTTTTCTTTTAGTTTCAAAAAACTTGAAGATGTTTTTTAGATGCGTAATAAATTCGTCATGAGACATTTGTGGTTGACCCTCTACAGCATTATGTAGATACATCAAATCTATACAATCCAATCCCAAATTTTTCTGACTTCGTGCTAACTGATCCTCAAGAAATGGTAATGTAATGCAGTTATATTGTGATGAGATATCACCCTCCTTTACTATTCCTTTTTTTCCAAATTCTCTCATAATATATTGCATAAAATCTTCTGGTATGTCACCATCATTTGTTACATAACCATTTTTAGTTGAAACAAAAACCTGATCACGATTAATTTTTCCTTCTTCAATTAATTCAGAAATTGCCTTTCCTATTGTTCTTTCAGATTTTTGGGCACGATAATTTATGGCAGTATCTATTACATTTACTC
>LULS01000125.1_pt1 | contig 13389 bp, 10 predicted proteins | sample 728101 | NCBI WGS metagenome assembly LULS01 (sample SAMN03860283, study PRJNA289734) | marine metagenome | biome: seawater column; feature: ocean; material: water; isolation source: Red Sea water column Station 108 - depth 200m | place: Saudi Arabia: Red Sea | collected 2011-10-15 | depth 200 m | reverse complement strand
GCAATATATACCCCATCTAAATCTTCTTTTGAAACCATGTTGCGAAAATCTTCTGGTCCATCTTTATATATTTTTGGCATAGGACGGTTAGCTTTTTCAAAAACTTTTAAAACCTTTCCAATCATAATATCGTCAATATCACAAATTACTGGAACGTCTACATCAGGACGATTTAATAAAAGCTGTGAAACCCATTGACCGCGAAACCCGGTACCAATTATTCCTATTTGTATTTTTTGAGAAGAACTTCCAAACAAGGAGGTTGGCATTATGGATGCAGCAAGTCCGGTTATTGCCGTTGTTTTGATAAAGTTTCGGCGACTAATTACTGGTTTCATTGCTTTTTATCAAGCCCAACCACAAAAACGCTAAGCAATATACCAATCAACAAAGCAGCCCAAACATATTCTCCTGAAAAAGCTACAAGAAGACCGATAAGAAGCGCCGAGGCCATTTCGGCGTTTGTTTTAGGAATAGCAAGCGCCACATAAGCACACGCAAATCCGGTTAGCACTAGTGTTAGGTTTAGGGCTATGCTCATCAAGGGACCCATAAAGACTATAAAGGGTTGCCACACATATAACAGTGGAATTGCCATCAAATAATAGGATCCTAATCCATCAAATATTGAAGGCATTTCTTTGGCGCCCTTTCTCCATCTTTCAGCAACTACGACGTGAACACCGGTCCACAAGGCTCCTTGTGTTGGAAAATTTGGGTTAGCAATTAGCCCAAGAAAATTTCTAACCGCTATTGATAAATGAACCCTGTTAACGTCAACGTTTAGCGGCTCATCTGGTCTTTCTTTTTCGGCATCATTTAAAATTGCTTTTCCTGTAATAATGTCACCAAAAAGAAGAATATAACCAATTATTACTAAGGGCAAGGCCTCTAAATACATCTTTAAAGGCGGAAATCCAATTGAAAGCGGAGAGGTTCTTTCAAACAGCTTAACAACTTCTGGGAACGTCAGACCGAAACTAATGCCTTCTTGATATATTGGCCTTCCAGCAACCTCACCAAGCGTAGCTTCGCCAAAAAGATAGGCAACTGCTGCTGCTATTAAAAACCCTGGAAGAAGACCTAGTGAGCTTATTTTTTGAAAAATTTTATTTGATGCTGCCAATCGTTTAAACGGCTCTGAAAAAGTAGTAAGTATACATATTACCAAAGCAACTGTCATGGCTATGGGCTGTTCCATGTATCTGGAATCAAACTCTTTAAAAAACACCTGGTAAAACGCTGCTCTCTATACACAGAGCAGCCATAAATTGGAAAGTTTCAGGTTGATATTCTACCCCTTTTGGCGAATAATATCCCATTGTTGCAAAAAAGATTAGAACAATTGGATAAGCTGGGGTAATCCATCCGGGCGCAAAGGGAACTCCAAACAAAATAGGACCAGCAGCAATCAGTGTTCCAGCTATTAAAGAAACGGCAACGCCCTCCTCAAAAGTTAAGCCCATCCCCATTACAATAGGAACACCAGCAAAGGCTGTTGCGCCAGAGATTGCTATTCCTTGAAAAAACTCTGCCGCCCTAAATCTGATATGTATAAATGGAATTCTTGCTACAAACGGCCCCCACCTTAAGCCCTTGTTTTGCGGTTTGTTGTTCATTTGTAATGTCCTTTGTTTTGCGATGTGCTGTTTACCTGCAAATACTTAAGAAATTCATGCGGTTTTTCTATCATGTTAGATAGGTCGCTGTCTGTCATTCCTAGGCTTTTTAAATAATCAGCAGGAAACGCCATCCTGTATTCGTTTGTTGTTATTCCTGTGTTTAAATCTTGAAACGGAAGAGTGTATCTTTCTCCTTTTTCATTCAACGCATAACCTTGTATGTCTGCGTTCATGGGCTCACCCTTTTTAAAAGGGTTTTTCACCGAACCTATGCGATTAATATATTCTATATAGCCCTCTTCTTCTGGATATGTCCATGCATCGCTATGGTCTAAGTTTTTATAGATATGGTGATTTTTTAAGCTTCTAATGTCTGCATTGGTCATGTCTGTATAGCCAATGCCTGAAACTTTTTTAAAGCTATTCAATGTTTTGTCCAAACTTTTATTGTTTGCTTTTTTTTCTGTAATGTCTAAGATTTTTTTAACCATATTTTTGCTTAATGGAAACATTGGGTGGTTTTCAAGTCGAGGGATCATTTCTCTTAGATCTGGATCGGCTTTGAAAATTTTTTCAAACATAGGTTTCGCGATATCAAACTTGTCGTCCGTACAAAGAATCACCGCCCCCCAAAACAGGAGCTCAACGTTCTCTGGATACAGCTCTGATGCTTTGTTGTAGGCATCAAGCGCTTCTTCTAGTTTTCCCTCGGCAGCTAAGACGTCCCCTTCGTTGGCAAAAATATATGCTTTTTGGATACGCATTAACCTGTCTAGGTCTGACAAGGGATCAGAAGAATCGTCTACGCGAATATCATAAATCTTTGAACTAAGTAAGTTGTCTACCTTTTCCAGTGGAACAACTAACATAGCGGCTGATTGTTTTCCGCGCAAATCTCCGCCCATATTTTCTGCAGCAACAAGGGCAGCATAAAGCCTGTCTGCCAAAGATCCACCTGTAGACAAATAGGCTTTTTCCATGGCTTCTGGAACGCCAGGATTAGCCATAATGTTGGCTTGAATGGCGTATCCATCGCCCTGAAGTCCGGAAGCGTATACAATACAGTCTTGTCCTGTAAAAGTAACGGATCGTCCCTTAATATCAACAGCGCCTATCTGTCGAACATTTTGTTCAGAATCTTTTTTCAAAAGCATATTAAGGGCAAGCTCCGGTGAAAGCCCCCTAGAAAACATGCCCAACAATTCTGGACCATATTCTGGGCGAACAAAAGATTGGGTAGCAACAATCCCGACTCCGGGATCGGCCCACAACACCAGCGAGCCAACAGAAAACCAATGGCTTTGCACAGCTCCTCCCATTTGACCCGACTCTTTATCAATAGCAACAATTGAATAGGTATGAACTGGTCGCTCTTGGGTAAAAGCAAGGGTTGTTATTAAAAGAAGTGTTAATATGTTTTTAGTTTTCATTATTAATAAAAATTACTTCATTCTTGTCTTTGTCATAAATGTTTTTTTGGAATTTTTTGTTTTTCAGTGCGGCATCGAAAAAGTTCATCATTGACGCATTAATTGTATTTTTAACAAGCGCTTTGTCGGCCTCCCCTAAATAGGGCAACGGTATTGCAAGGGGGCTACCTGAAACATAAACCTGTTTTAGGTCTGTAAACGTATAATGTAGGGTGTTTTTAATATACACCTCATAAGACGGGGTGTTGTTTTCTAAAATAAGGTTATAAATCTTTAGGTTTTCCCTCCCGTCTTCTGAATTGTTCATGTCTCCGGGAATCTTTGGATCTAGAAACTCTTCCTGTCCAATGTGCATAAAAGGTTTTTTGGTGTTTGTTTTTACCTCTTCTTCGCTAAGCGCAAAAAACCATCCGTCAAGAGCAAGAGCCGCTTTAATTCGTTCGTCGTTTAACAGGGCATAATAACTTGTGCCGCCACCCATTGAGTGTCCCATGATTCCAATTGCATTAAAATCAATTAAAGAAAGGTATTGATTTGGGATGTTTTCTTGGGACTGTTCTTTAGAAAGCTCATTAATAATAAAAGAAATGTCTTGATACCGATATTCAATAAGCTGGCTAGTATAATATTTTCGATGGTAGGAGGCCTGTTCGTCCCATGTAATATTTCTTTTAAACAAAATGGGGTCCCCTTCCTTGTTAAATGTAATCGATGAGTTGTAGGTGTGGTTACACGCAACAACAATATATCCGTTGCTCACCAGCTCTTCAACCTGGGAAAGGTTTTGTGTGGAGAGGCCGCTGTTGCCGTGAGAAAAAAGCACTAAAGGAAAGTACCATGCCTACCAAAACTGGAGGGCATTCCTGCTGTTTGTGAAATGCTTGTTATTGATTTTTCTGGATAAATAAGGTGGGTTGTTTTTTGGTGGCTAGTTTTTATTTCTGCAGGATACCAAACTTGAACCAGGAGGTTTCTAAAGTCTGATGGGGACGTGGTATACACTTCGCTTCGGCTATGGTCTGTCCAAAAATGGATTTGTGTACCTACCCCATATTTTCCACTTGGTTCGTCAATAGACTCAAGCGGAACAGCAATTGCTCCTATTGCTGCGCACCCGATTAAGAGTGTTGCGAAAAAAAATGTGGAAATTTTCAAAGTATTCTTTTGGTATAAAAAAAGCACAACATAAATTACAGCTTATCATTATCATCAAAAAGTGCAAAAAAAGATAAGCAACATTATTCTTATTCTTGGAGCCCAATGGGGAGACGAAGGTAAGGGGAAAATAACTGATTTTTTCTCTGCTAAATCGGACTACGTAGTAAGGTTTCAGGGGGGAAACAATGCTGGGCACACAATTATTCTTGACAAAAAAGTTCTTAAGCTACACCTAATTCCTTCTGGGGTTCTACATGCGGGGTGTCGTTTGGTTATTGGAAACGGAGTTGTAATTAATCCAAAAGTGCTAATTCATGAAGTGGGTTTGTTAAAAAAAGAGGGGTTAAAAATAAATTTATTTATTAGTGAGCGCGCTCATCTTATTATGCCGTACCATGTAGACATGGACCACTATCTAACAAAGTTTCAAGGTGAGCTGGCCGCAGGAAGCACCAGGTCTGGGATTGCTCCTGTGTATGCAGACAAAATGTACAGACACGGTCTTAGGATAGCTGATTTGCTTAATGAGAAGGTGTTTACAAGGCGGCTTAAAAAATCATTTGATTTTAATAAGGGTGTTGTTGAAAAAATTTTTAAACAACCTTTTCCATATTCCTACAAAGAAATTTTAAAGGAATATTTGGGGCACGCAAAAACAATGCGTCCTTATATAAAAAACACTACCGAAGAGCTGGCAGTCGCTATTAAAGAAAATAAGGTTATTCTTTTTGAGGGTGCGCAGGGAGCCTGTTTGGATATTGATCACGGCCTCTATCCCTACACAACAAGCAGCAACACTGTTGGCGGACACATTGAGGCTGGGGCCGGCGTGGGAATTAACCAAAGCAAACACATTATAGGGATAGCAAAAGCATACCTAACCTACGTTGGTCGTGGACCGCTTCCAACCGAGCTTGAGTCGTCTTTAGCAGAAAAAATTAGAGAAAAAGGACAGGAGTATGGAACCACAACCGGCCGTCCAAGAAGAATAGGGTGGATTGACTTAGTACAACTAAAACACGCTAACCGAATCAACGCATTTACTGAGCTGGTTTTAACAAAGGTGGACGTTCTTTCTGGATTGCCAAAAATAAAAATGTGTGTTGAATATAAAATCAACAACGAAAGGGTTGGCTGTATACCGCCAGACCTGGAAAGCTTTGGACAAATTGAGCCTGTTTATGAAACGGTAGACGGCTGGGAGAGCTTGCCTGAAAAAATTAACAGCATTGATGAGTGTCCTGCTCAACTAAAGACATTTATTAAAAAAATAGAGGAAACAACTGGAAACCATATTTCGCTTATTTCATATGGGCCAGACAGAAATCAAACTTTTAAACTATGAAAACCGTAGAAAGTTGGCACACTTTTGATTTTTCAACGCTAACAGACGACGAAATTGGTACGGTTTTATCTAAAAACAATATTCCTCTTAGCACAGAAGAAACAAAAAGAATACAGAACGAATTTCTCAAAAGGCCACCTACCCTAGCCGAACTGATATTGTTTTCTATTCAGGGGTCGGAACACAGTTCCTACAAAAGCAGCAAAGAACACATTAAACATTTCGTTACAGACGGACCAGATGTAATACTTGGAGCAAAAGACGATGCGGGAATTGTTTCAATTGCCAAAGATTCAAAAAACAACAGGTACGGTTTGGTGCTTAGCCACGAATCACATAACCATCCAAGCCAAATCGTTCCCTACGAAGGCGCCGCTACCGGGGTTGGGGGCAATGTAAGAGACGTTTGTTGTATGGGCGCAGAAGTGGTTGCTCTTGGTGACGGACTAAGATTTGGAAGCATAAAAAACAACAAAACAAAATGGATCCACGATGGCGTTGTTGCTGGCATTGCCGGCTATGGAAACCCTCTCGGAATTCCAAACATCTGTGGAGACCTATATTATGATGAGGGGTATAACGACAATTGTTTGGTTACTATTATAACCGCGGGTATTGTCAGGGAAAAAGACGTTATCAGGTCCCGTGCGCCAAAAAATGCTGAAGGATATGATTTAATTTTAATAGGAAAGCCTACAGATAGCAGCGGTTTTGGGGGAGCAAGCTTTGCGTCTTTGGAGCTAGAAAAAGAAAAAGAACAACAAAACAAGGGCGCTGTTCAAGAGCCCAATGCGTTTTTAGAAAGACACATTTTGAAATCTACATATGAGCTCTTTAAATATTTTCAAAAACGCAACATGGCAGACAAGGTTGGTTTTAAAGATTTGGGAGCTGGTGGGGTGGCGTGTGCCAGCATTGAGCTGGCAGATGCAGCTGGAATGGGTGCTGAGGTTTGGGCCGACGAAATCCACACCAGCATATCGGGCCTGCCAAGCCATATAGTTCTTTGTTCAGAAACACAAGAAAGGTTCATGTGGGCCTGCAACCCGAAAGTCACCCCTACAATTTTAGACCATTACAACAAAAAGTTTGATTTGCCAAATGTTTCCTTGCAAGCACAAGCCAAGGTTGTGGGCAAAATTATTAAAAAACCTCACTATACTGTTTACGCAAACAAAAAAAAGATTGTTGATGGTCCTATAAAAAAAATAAATGAAGGTTTTGTTTATAGGCGGCCTTTAAAAAGTATCAAAACTATCAAAAAAGAAAATTCTTTGCCGCCTATAAAAAACTATAATGATGTTGTAATGGCTCTGCTAAAAAACGAAAACATTGCATCAAGGGTTCCTGTTTATGAGTGTTATGACAAAAACGTACAGGGGCGCGTAGTTTTAGAGCGCAGCGTTTCAGAAGCAGGCGTTGTTGCTGCTTTTAGCGGCGGTTTTCCTGAAGAAATTAGGAGCGCTGGTTTTTCTGCTGCGATAGCGCACAACCCCAAAATTGGAGGCATCAATCCGTACCTAACAGCCCAACATGCCGTTTTAGAAGCAACTGCAAAAGTTGTAGCAAGCGGAAGCATTCCAGTTGCTTTAACCGACTGTTTGTGTTTTGGTAGCCCAGAAAAACCTGAACAAATGTGGCAGTTTGCTGAAAGTTGCAGAGGAATAAAAGAAGCCTGTTCAAAGCTTCGTTTTGAGCACAGTACCGGTCTTCCAATTGTTGCGGGCAATGTTAGTTTTTACAATCAAAGCGGAGAAAGAGCGGTTCCGCCAAGCCCAATAATTGGTTGTTTTGGGAAAACAAGCAATGTAAGCATGTCCATCAAAAACAGCTTGCAGAACCAAGATTCCACACTGTTGTTGCTGGGAGGGACTGGAGACAAGTTGGGCGGAAGCATGGTGGTTGACCTGCTTGGGGTGGAAAATAACGACGTTTATCGTTTCTCTGTCACCAAATACAATAAAATGCTTAATGCTCTGGCAGCACTGATTGGCAAAAAGACGGTTTTGTCCTCAAGGGTTGTTACAAGAGGGGGGCTTGCTGTTGCTCTTGCAAAAATGAGCTTTACAAACGAAGTGGGGGTTTTGTCAACTATAAGCAAGGATTTTTTCTCTGAAAAAATTTTTAACGAAAGCTTGAGCGTTGTTGTTCAGGTTAGCAACAAAAACCTTGGGGCAGCTCAAAAAACACTAGAAACAAACAATATCCCTTTTGATATTATAGGCATAACAATGTCCGAAAAAAGGATCAAAATAAACGACAAAATAAATTTGCTGATAAAAAACGCTAAAAACATTTGGGAAAATTCGTTGAGAAAAAAACTATTATCATGAAACAAAAAATTTCATACAAGGATGCTGGCGTAGACATTGAAAAAGCAGACAAAGCAATTGCTTCTTCAAAAGAAACCATTCAAGCAACCTTTACAAAAGATGTTCTTTCTTCTGTTGGTGGATTTGGGTCAATGTACAGCTTAAAAAATGTTTTAAAAAACTATGATGATCCGGTTATGGTTCAAAGCGTCGATGGAGTAGGAACCAAAGTGTCTGTGGCTCAGCGGTGCAAAAACTTCAGCCTTATTGGCACTGATCTGGTAAGCGCGTGTTGTAATGACGTTGCAGCAACAGGTGCCAAACCAATTACTTTTTTAGATTACATTGCAAGTAGCGCGCTAAGCTCAGATATTATATCTGAAATTATTAAGAGCGTTGCTAGCGAATGTAAGCGGCTGGAGGTTTCCTTGGTCGGAGGAGAAACTGCTGAAATGCCAGGAACCTACCACAAGAACGAATATGATCTTGTTGGGGTTGCAACCGGTGTTGTAGACAAAAAAAATATTATTGATGGCTCTAAAACCAAAAGCGGCTCTGTTGTTCTTGGTTTGCCATCAAACGGACTACATACCAACGGATATTCTCTTGCAAGAAAATTAATTTTTGATACTCTTGGGCTCAGCCCCCGTGACGCCCTTCCCAACCAAAAAACAGCCGTTGAACATGCTTTGCTTGCTCCGCATAAAAACTATAGCAAGGCTATTAACGGCTTAATCGACGACGGACAAAACATAGAGGGCATAGCTCACATTACCGGCGGAGGCCTTATAGACAACATACCAAGGATTTTGCCAGACGGTTTGGCTGCAGAAATTAGTGTTGGGGCGTGGAAAAAAATTCCAATTTTCAAATTCTTGGCCAACAACCTTGACCTAAGCACCAAAGAGCTGTATAGAACCTTTAACATGGGAATAGGGCTCGCCCTGGTGGTTGAAGAAAGCAAAAAAAGCACGATGATGAGGGCTCTAGAAAATGAAGGGTGTGTAGAAATTGGCAAAATCATAACAGGCCCCTCAAAAGAGGTTCACCTAAATGAGCAATAAACCTAAAATTGCCTTTATACAGTTTCCTGGATCTAACACAGAAAACGAAACTGTTGCAACCCTTGAAAGAAACAATATGGTTGCAGTACCTCATTTTTGGAACGACCCCCCTTCCCAGCTGAAGGCCTGTGACGGATATATTATTTTAGGCGGCTTTTCATATGAAGACCGTTCAAGGTCTGGTATTATTGCGTCATTAGACCCCATTATGGAAGAAATCAAAAAAGAGGTTTTTTTGGGAAAGCCTGTTTTGGGTATTTGTAATGGTGCTCAAATTTTAGTTGAAAGCGGGATTGTTCCTGGAAACGAAAGCTTCGGAACCATCGTTGGCCTAACACAAAATAAGCGCGCTCAAAACGGACAAATTATTGGTACGGGATATTTCAACACATGGTGTCATATCAAACCAAACAAAAAAAGCAAGTCAGCTTTCATAAGCAAGGACTGTGGCATTCTTAGCGTTCCTTTGGCTCACGCGGAGGGAAGGTTTGTGGTGGATGAAGAACTAAACAGGGCCATAAAAGAAAACGGTCTGGCATCATATCACTATTGTACTGAGGGCGGCAAGCTGGCACCAGACTTCCCCACAAACCCCAACGGGTCTGTTGACAACATTGCAGCTTTGAGCAATTTGTCCGGCAACGCTATGGCGATTATGCCACACCCAGAGAGAACAATTGGCGGTGAGGGTGATGCTGTTTTTGAGGCGATGAACAAGTATGTTCTGGAAGAAAAAAAATATAGTTACAAAGCTTTAAAGTATGCTGCCAAAAAAATTGTTCCTTTGTCTTTTGAAAGGGCCACAGAAACAGAAGAGGTTGTTATATCAATGATTATTGCTGACAACGAAGCTAGCTCTGTAGAAAGGTGTGCCCAAAAACTTGGTGCGGATACAACAATAAAAAAATATCTTCATTTTGAAATCGAAACCAACAAAAAGCTGGACCTAAAGAAGGTTTATAAAACGGATGTGTTGTTTAACCCCAGCAAAGAATTTGTGGTTAAGCTTGGCAAGGCAAACAAAACAAAAAGGTTTTTAGTTCGAGAAAAAGAAAACATAGAGGGAAGGAGAATTAAAGAAATCCTGCATAAGAGATTTGGTTTTGATGGGGTTAAAAGTGTTCAAAAAGGAGTGGTTTGGGAAATTGGCTCAAAAAAAAATCAATTAAAAAAAGACGTGGATTTAATTCTAAATAGTCATATTTTGTCCAACCCTATTTCACAAGTCTGTCATGAATATTGACAAAAAATATTATCAGGCGATTCAAGAAAACCTGGGTAATACTATTCAGGACACCACAATTAACGCCCCAAACAAAAAAGCTGGCAAGGTCCGCGATGCATACTTTTTAGACAACAAGGTATTGATGGTTTCTACTGACAGACAAAGCGCTTTTGATAGGGTTTTAGCAGCAATTCCGTATAAGGGGGCCGTGCTAAACCTTGTAAGCGCTTGGTGGTTTACAAAAACAAAAGACCTTTTTCCAAATCATTTAATTTCTGTTCCAGACCCAAATGTTTCCCTGGTAGAAAGGTGTGATGTTTTTCCTATTGAATTTGTTGTGCGAGGATATATAACAGGAACAACGGAAACGTCTTTGTGGACAGTGTATAACGGTGGCGCAAGAGAATATTGTGGAAACAGCCTGCCAGAAGGGTTAAGAAAAAATGACAAACTTAATGAACCAATGTTAACCCCAACTACAAAAGATAAGGTTCATGACAGGCCTGTTTCTAGGCAGGAAATTGTTGGTTTGGAGCTAATGTCAGAAAACGATTTTGATGCTGCAGCAAAAATGAGCTTGGAGCTTTTTAGTTATGGGCAAAAAGTTGCGAAAGAAAATGGCTTGATTTTAGTAGACACAAAATACGAAATTGGACGAGGAGCAGATGGCGTAATTAAGCTTGTTGACGAAATCCACACCCCAGACTCAAGCAGGTATTGGATTGAAAAAACCTATCAAGACTGTCTTCGTGCTGGCAAAGAACCGGAAAACATAGACAAAGAATTTTTAAGGCTGTGGTTTGCAAAAAACTGTGATCCATACAAAGACGAAAACCTGCCTGAAGCCCCAGATGAACTGGTTGTTGAGCTTTCGGCAAGATATATATTGCTTTATGAGCTAATAACAGGAAAAAAATTTTCGTTTCCTGACCTAACAAACATCAACAAAAGGATATCACAAAACATTGAGGAGACACTATGAAAGCTATTTTAATTATGGGCTCTGACTCTGATAGGGGTCACGCTGAAAAAATTACATCTTCGCTAGAAGGGCTTGGAGTTGGCTTTGAAATATTTGTTGCTTCCGCACACAAAAGCCCTGAAAAGGTTCTAGAAATTATTCGGTCTTATAAAAAGGGTGACAGGGTTGCCTTTGTTACTATAGCCGGAAGGTCAAACGCTTTGTCTGGTTTTGTTGCAGCCAACACAGAAAAGCCGACCTTTGCCTGCCCCCCTTTTAAAGACAAGGTTGATATGAGCATAAACATTCACTCCACCCTACAAATGCCAAGCAACACACCTGTTTTGACTGTTCTTGATCCAGGAAACTGTGCTTTAGCCGTTTACAGGGTTTTAAACCTGGAAAACCTGTGAGCAACATTTCTCCACTAGACAGCAGATATAAAAAGCAGGTCAGCGAGCTTAATGAATATTTTTCAGAACAAGCTTTAATGGGTTTTCGGCTGTATGTGGAAATTAAATATTTAATTTTTTTATCAAAACATCGGGCGCTAAAAAAATTTATCTCTCTTAACAAAAAAGACCAACAAAAGTTGGAAAAAATTTATTCAAACTTTGACCAAAAAGAGTACAATGCAATTAAAAAAATTGAAGCAAAAACAAAGCATGATGTTAATGCTGTTGTACAGTATTTGTCTAAAAAAATAGAAAAAAATATTTCAGGGGCGCTGGTGCCGTGGGTACATTTTGGGCTAACCTCAGAAGACATAAACAACACCGCTTACTCTTTAATGATTAAAGGCGCCGTCCGATCTTCTCTTCTGAAAAGCTTGAAAGAGCTGTCTGGTGCTCTAAAAAAACTAGCATCTCAAAACAAAGACTTTCCGATAATGGCCCTAACACATGGACAGCCCGCCACCACAACTTCTCTTGGAAAAGAAATGGCTGTTTTCCACATGCGGCTTTCTAGGCAGGTTGAGCAGTTAAAAAAACGTAATTTGTTAGCAAAGTTTTCTGGTGCAACAGGCACGCTTGCTGCACACAAAATCGCTTTTCCAAAAGGTTCTTGGGTTTCTTTTTCTGAAAGATTTATTAAAACCCTCGGATTAAAAAACAATCCGATTACAACACAGGTTGAACCAAATGATTCGTTGGCGGAACTGCTACAAAACATTATAAGAATAAACAATGTTTTAACAGACATGAGCGTTGATATGTGGCTGTATATCGAAAGAAATATTTTTATACAAAAAAACAGAGCCGGCGAAGTGGGCTCTAGCACTATGCCTCACAAAATTAATCCAATTGCCTTTGAAAACGCAGAGGGAAACCTCGAGCTTGCAAATTCGGGGTTAGAGTTTTTGTCTTCTAGGCTTTGCAGATCAAGGCTTCAAAGGGACCTGAGCGGGAGCACTCTTTTTAGAAATGTTGGGACCAGCTTTGGGCACAGCCTTTTGGCGTACAAAAACATAGTTAACGGCTTGGGAAGAATTAAGCCCAACAAAAACCAGGCAGAAACAGAACTAGAAAACAATTGGGGGGTTTTAGCAGAGGCTCTTCAAACTGTTTTAAGAAAAAATGGAGATGCGGGTGCTTATGAAAAAATTAAAAAAATTACCCGAGGAAGAGAGCTTGACAAAGAAAAGTATTTAGCAATTGTGAAGAGCTTAAACGTTGCAGAAGAAGACAGGGGCGCCCTTCTGCGCTTAACCCCGTCAACATATTTGGGAGAAATTAAGGAAATTTTAAAAAAGTATTAAAAATGTGTGGAATAGTCGGAATATACCATAAGAATAAAGACGTAGCTGGGAAAATTTATGATGGGCTTATCCAGGTTCAGCACCGCGGACAAGACGCAGCTGGAATTTGTACTTGGGACAAAGAAAAAATGTCTCTTTATAAAAATCTTGGGGTGGTAACTGAGGTTTTTAAAACAAACGGAGCTTTAAAGCTGGGAGGAAACATTGGTGTTGGGCATGTTCGCTATCCAACCGCAGGGAGCGACAGCGCGGCAGAGGCACAGCCCTTTTATTCTGCTAACCCTGTTAGCGTTTCTCTTGCACACAACGGAACGCTAACAAACAGCGAAAAAATTAAAAAAGATTTATTAAAAACACATTTTTGTCAATTTAATACGCAGTCTGATTCTGAGGTTTTGCTTAACCTTTTTGCATATCAACTTTATAAAACAAACTTTAGAAAACTAAAAGAGGCCCATGTTTTTTCTGCCCTAAAAAATGTTTTTAAGAGGTGTGAGGGAGGCTATGCTGTTG
>LULS01000129.1_pt1 | contig 13559 bp, 12 predicted proteins | sample 728101 | NCBI WGS metagenome assembly LULS01 (sample SAMN03860283, study PRJNA289734) | marine metagenome | biome: seawater column; feature: ocean; material: water; isolation source: Red Sea water column Station 108 - depth 200m | place: Saudi Arabia: Red Sea | collected 2011-10-15 | depth 200 m | reverse complement strand
CACTTACACTGGTTGATTATTCCAGGGAATGTTCTAGTGATGGTTATTACATTTGTCTCCCCTGATTGGATTGTTGGTGTTGCTTATGACTCTGGTGGAGTCACAACATCAACGGTTACAGTGCCTTTGGTAACTGCGTTAGGTGTTGGATTAGCGAGTAGCATTCGAGGTAGAAATCCGCTTACAGACGGATTTGGAATGATTGCAATCTGTGCACTCTCACCGATTATTGCAGTTCTAATTTTTGGGATTGTTCTATGATTATTCTTGAATCTTTCATTTCTATGTTTTGGGATATTGCTACTATCATTGGAATGATATTGATCTTTCAACTATTTATCATCAAAGAAAAAATACCAAATCTAACTCAGACTTTATTTGGCATCTTTATGGTTTGGATAGGACTAGCACTATTTATAGTTGGACTGGAAAAAGCACTATTTCCAATAGGGAAAATGATGGCCACCCAATTAACTTCACCAGATTTTCTTGGTAAAACCCAACTGAATTGGAATGACTACTATTGGGTATATTTATTTGCAGCAAGCATGGGCTTCTCAGCAACCATTGCCGAACCCTCTCTTTTGGCTGTATCAATTAAAGCCAATGAGGTTTCAGGTAACTCAATCCGAGTTTGGCCTCTGCGAATTACAATAGCTCTTGGAGTTGCGATTGGTATCGCGCTAGGGAGCTATCGAATTGTTGTTGGTCTACCTCTACATTACTTTATCATTGCTGGCTATGGGATTGTCATCGTACAAACTTTTTTCGCTCCAAAGCAAATTATCGCCCTAGCTTATGACAGCGGTGGTGTCACAACTTCAAGCGTTACCGTGCCTTTGGTAGCTGCTTTGGGGCTTGGATTGGCAAGCACAATAGAAGGTAGAAGCCCGCTAATTGACGGATTTGGGTTGATCGCCTTTGCAAGCCTATTTCCTATCATGGGAGTATTAGCTTATGCTCAAATTAAACATTTAATTAACAAATAAGGAGGATGTAATGCACTTTAAATTAATAGTCGCTTTTGTTGACAGCGCTAAAACCGATAAAATTTTATCTGCTGCACGAGAACATGGAGCTACAGGTTCAACTGTTATTTCTCAGGCAAGAGGTGAAGGTGTTCATGACAAAAAAACTTTTTTAGGATTGCATATTGAAACACAAAGAGATGTAGTCTTTCTCTTAGTAGAGCAACATCAAGCTCTAGATATTCTTGAAACTGTTAACGAAGTAGGTGCCTTCGACAAAGAATCACATGAAGGTATTGCCTTTCAAATTGATGTTGAAGATGCAGTTGGTGTAATGCATCAAATTGAAATACTAAGTAAAAACATAGAGGAGGAAATATGAAAAATGAATTACTAGTAAAAGATGTAATGTGGAAGGATGTTGATATTATAGATCGTAATCTGAGTGTTCAAGATGGACTAGATACTATGCAGCACAAAAAAACAAAAATGCTGATAGTTGACAAGGCTCATGAAAACGATGAATATGGAGTAGTCTTAATTGCCGATATTGCAGGAAAGGTGATTGCTAAAAATAGATCCCTAGATCGAGTTAATGTTTATGAAATAATGAATAAACCTGCCATTTCGGTTCACTCAACAATGTATATTCGCTACTGTGCTAGACTGCTGACTCGTTTGAATATATCGCGTTGTCCGGTCATTGATGAGGGCAAATTGGTTGGAGTTGTAAGTCTTACTAGCATAGTATTTAGGAATAATGAACTTAGAATGAATCAATAATTTAAAGCCATATTATCAAATATAGAAATGAATATTCTTACATTTGCTCCATAATATATTGCGTTAAAAGAGGTACCGGTCGACCTGTTGCACCTTTTTTTGAACTACCAAGCCAAGCAGTGCCTGCAATATCTAGGTGAGCCCATCGATAGTCTTTGGTAAAGCGAGAAAGAAAACAAGCAGCTGTTACAGTGCCAGCTTCCCGGCCACCAATATTCGCCATGTCTGCAAAATTAGACTTAAGCAACTCATCATACTCTTCATCCAAAGGTAATTGCCAGACCGTATCCATCGCATTACTACCGGCCTCTTTCAAGTCATCTGCTAAAGCTTGGTCATTCGCCATTAATCCAGAGTGGTGTTTACCTAATGCAATAATCACAGCTCCAGTAAGTGTTGCAATGTCAATCACAACTTTTGGACTGAACTTTGCACAATAAGTCAATGCATCACAAAGAATGAGCCTTCCTTCAGCATCTGTATTTAGAATCTCAACTGTCTGGCCCGACATACTTTTAACAACATCGCCAGGCTTAGAGGCGTTGTGGGCAGGCATATTTTCAACGGTAGGTACCACAACTGTAAGATTAACTTTAAGATTCATCTCAACCACTGCTCTCATAACACCTAACACCGATGCCGCGCCACACATATCAAACTTCATTTCATCCATCTTGGAACCAGGCTTCAATGAAATTCCGCCACTGTCAAATGTCACTCCCTTACCTACCAATACGACTGGCTGCTCCTCACCCGCATTTTTGTAACTTAGACTAATTAACTTACCAGGCTCAGAAGAACCTTTAGATACTGAAAGCAAGGAATTCATACCTAATGCCTGCATATCGGATTCTTCTAGAACTTCACAATCAAGCTTATAACTCTTGGCCAACGACTTTGCTGTTTCAGCTAAGTAGCTAGGCGTACAAATGTTAGACGGCAAGTCTCCCAATCTTCGAGTTAAAGCCATACCATTAGCAATGGCCAAACCTTTATTAATTTCTGTGGCATCATTATTTGCTGAGTAAATACTAATCGCTTCTAGATTGCCTTTCTCGTTTTTCTCTTGAGCGTCAACTTTCTCGACTTGATAGCTTGCATTTTTTAATACACGGGCAGTCGTTGACTGCACCCAAGATTCATCACGATTATCAATTTGAATATCTGGTATGACTACATTTTTCACCTTTGCTTCAGACAAAGCTGATGAAAGTGAGTGAAGCACCTTAATGTAGTTCTTTTCATTGGGCGACGAATCACCCAATCCAATAACCAACAATCTCTTTGTTTTATAGCCACTAACTCGGCTGAACATCAAAGTTGCACCAACAATTGCATCAAATCGATTCAATTCTAATAGTTGCTGAAGATCCTTATTTTGATGTGCTTTGTCCTTAAAAACAAATGCTACAGCACAGTCACCACTATAATGCTCTACTGTCTGATGTGTGACAAAAAATTCCATTACCTTTTCCGCAAAATTATAATCTCGGTATTCTACCAAATATCTGTAAAATTTACTTCTTTAATAAAGAATTTACACTATGTATAAGTCACTTTTGTTGTCGTTTTTGTTATTTGCAAACTCTGCCCATGCAAATATCGAGGAAATCATTAACCGTTTGCAGCCATATTTCCCGAATATTAGTGCCGAACAAATAAATGAATCACAACTTGATGGTTTTTATGAAGTAATCATTACTGAACCCTGGATAGACGTCATGTATATAACCTCCGACGCACGATATGTTTTGCAAGGCGCTGTTACAGATTTAGTTACAATGTCCAATCTTTCTGCAATTAGAATCAACACTACAAGAAAACAGATTCTTGACAATATTGATGAAAACAGCAAGATTATCTTTGAAGCAGCGAATGAACAGCATATTGTTCATGTTTTTACAGATGTCGATTGCCCTTATTGTGCAAAATTGCATGCCAATATGGCAGAAATGAATTCCTTAGGTATAACAATAAAATATTTAGCTTCTCCACTAGCTCAACTACATCCCAATGCACAAAGTGCTATGGAAAAAATTTGGTGCGCAGAAAACAGGAAACTAGCCATACATGACTACAAAACAAAACGCACCTTACCTGTCAGTGAAGATTGCGAAAATCCCGTAGCTCAACAATTAGCGATTTCAAAGCAATTAGGTGTCAATGGTACACCTTCAATATTCTTAGAAGATGGCACCAACATACCTGGCTACCAAGATGCAGAAGAGCTCCTTCAAAACATCAAACAAACTCTTGATCAATAAAAAAAGTGCTAGAGCTACTGCTCACCGGGCAATTTGTTCAATTGTTATAAACAAACAATCTCTCGCCGATGACATTTTTCCGGTTGATTCTAATGATTTGTCTTATGCTAAATCTTTAACTTTTGGTTCCGTTCGGTTTTATCATCACCTTAACGACATCATAACAGCTCGCCTAAAAAGGCCATTGGAAAAAAAGAATCTTGACATTCATTGTTTGCTTATTCTGGGTGCATATCAAATTGTTCACTCGGATACCCCAATCCATGCAGCAATCAACGAAACTGTTGGTGTTGCAGAGGTTATCGGAAAACCATGGGCAAAAGGTTTTATTAATGCCATACTTAGAAAAATTGATCGTGACAAAGAAACTATTCAAAATACCAAGCATTACTCTCACCCAAGTTGGTTGGTTAAAAAACTAAAGCAAGATTATCCAAAAAAATTTCAAGAAATTCTCATTGAAAACAACAAAAAGGCTCCGATGACGATTCGTGTGCATCCATCTATTCAGAGAGATGATTATCAAAAACAATTACAAGAAATCAATATCTTTAGTCAGCCTTCGACTATAGCGCCTCAAGCTTTAATTCTTAATGATGCCGTTGGTGTGACTAAGCTACCTGATTTCGAAAATGGCTCTTGTTATGTACAAGATGTTTCTGCACAATTAGCAGCACAATTGATTTCACCTAAAAAAGGTGAACTCATTCTAGACGCATGTAGTGCCCCAGGTGGCAAGACAACACACTTAGCCGAACTTTGTCCAAAAGCTCATATTATCTCTCTAGACAATGACAAAAAAAGACTCTCAAAAGTTCAAGAAAACCTTGATCGGTTCAAAATTCATAACATTACTATTCAACAGGGGGATGCAAGAAATCAAGAATGGTGGGATGGAAAACTATTTGATAAAATTTTACTAGATGCACCTTGCTCAAGTACAGGAGTTATTAGAAGACACCCCGATATTAAACTACTGAAAAAAGCAAAATATATTTCCCAAATTATCAAAACTCAATCTTTGATGCTTGAAAATCTCTGGGGACTTTTAAAGCCTCGTGGCCGATTACTGTATGCAACTTGCTCAGTGCTAAAAGATGAAAATATTCACCAGATTAGTCAATTCCTTGACAAATTTAAGAATGCAAAAAATGAAAAAATAACATTAACTTGGGGAGATGGAGATATTGGGAAACAACAACTACCTCATAAGGAATATGATGGCTTTTATTACGCTATGCTCATCAAGAATCGCTGAAATTCTATTCCCTGTTATTTCTCAAGAGCAATATCAAGAACTTGATCAATCCATTTCACTTTTATAATTTCGAGGTTACCCTTGATCTTTTCTGGTACTTCAGAAAGTTCACGCTCATTATCATCAGGAATGATTACAGTTTTAATACCGCCCCTCAGAGCAGCAAGTAGTTTTTCTTTTAGACCACCGATTGGTGTAATTTCACCTCTAAGTGTAATTTCACCGGTCATAGCTACCGCTGCCTTTACTTTTCGACCTGTTAGTACAGAAACCAAAGCGGTACACATTGCTGCACCAGCACTGGGGCCATCCTTTGGTGTCGAGCCATCTGGAACATGGATATGAATATCAAGCTTTTCATGAAAGTCTTCTGCAATTCCTAAGACATCTGCACGCTGACGAGTGACCGACATGGCAGCTTGAATAGACTCCTTCATAATATCACCTAATTGACCAGTGTAATTTAGCTTCCCTTTTCCTTTATAGGTAGAAGCTTCAATAGTCAACAGGTCTCCACCCACCGATGTCCAAGCAAGACCAGTCACTTCGCCAATCTGATTATGCTCTTCAGCTAAGCCAAAACGATACTTTTTCATTCCTAAGAATTTTGGCAAACTTTTGGAATTAATTATTGCCTTTGCCTTACGCTTTTTCAGAGTTATATCCTTAATTACCTTTCGACAGATACTACCAATTTCTCTGTCAAGGTTACGGACACCAGCCTCTCTAGTGTAATATCGGATAATATCCATTATTGCGGAATCTTTAAAAACAATTTCGCTATTTTTGACACCATTATTTTTCATCTGCTTTGCAATCAAATGTCGTTTAGCGATTTGTAATTTTTCATCTTCGGTATATCCAGAAATCTGAATTATTTCCATACGGTCTATCAGTGCTTTCGGTAGGTCTAGAGAGTTTGCAGTTGCCACGAACATTACCTGTGATAGGTCATAATCAACCTCTAAGTAATGGTCATTAAATGTATGGTTCTGTTCAGGATCTAACACCTCTAACATTGCTGATCCAGGATCACCTCTAAAGTCAGACGCCATTTTATCGATTTCATCCAACAAGAAAAGTGGATTCTTGACTTTAACTTTTTGCATTTTTTGCACAATTGAGCCTGGCATGGCACCTATATAGGTTCGTCTATGACCACGAATCTCTGCCTCGTCTCTCACTCCACCAAGTGCCATTCGAATATATTTCCGATTTACCGATCTGGCAATAGATTCTCCCAACGAAGTTTTCCCAACTCCTGGAGGGCCAACTAAACAAAGAATATTTGCTTTATTATGGGTAACACGAGTTTGAACAGCTAAGTGTTCCAAGATTCGCTCCTTGACCTTGATTAAGCCATAGTGATCGTCATCCAATATTTTTTGCGCTTTAATTAAATCTTGACTGATTCGCGTCTTTTTACTCCAAGGCACTGAACATAAATTCTCGATATAAGTTCTTATGATAGAGGCATCAGAAGATTGAGAAGACATTCTCTGTAGCTTATTGAGCTCCCCTTGTGCTTTATTCTTTGCCTCTTTTGGCATTCTTGCTTTGTTGATACTTGCTTGCAATTCCTCAATCTCATTTTCATCATCAAGGGTGCCAAGCTCTTTCTGAATGGACTTCATTTGTTCATTCAAATAATAGTCTCTCTGATTAGATTCCATTTGCTTGCGAACTCGGTTCTGAATTTTTTGTTCGGCACCAAGAACCTCTAGCTCACCTTCAAGAATTGTAAGAATTGCCTCTAATCTATCCTTTGCTAAGCCGCTTTCTAGAAGTTCCTGCTTTTCTTCAACTTTCAGATTAATGTTTGCAATGATGACATCACTAAAGCGCTCAATGTCTGTAATCTCTTTAAGTACTTTATATACTTCCTCCGGAATTTTTTTGCTGAGTTTTATATATTTTTCAAAATTATCTAAAGCCAGACGCATCATTGCTTTGACTTCTGTGTCATCCTCAAAGCTCAATACACAGTCACTCAAAATAACTTCGGTATGCTGTCCTAAGTCAACAAACTCCTCAATTCTAGAGCGCTTAACTCCTTCAACTAATACTTTTATGGTTCCGTCGGGTAGTTTAAGCAACTGTAGAATTGTCGCCAAAGTTCCAACCTTGTGAAGGTCTTCATTTTTAGGATCTTCAATAGCTTCATCTTTTTGGGTGACCAAGAAAACATGCTTATCTGCTTCCATGGCATGAGTGATGGCATGAACTGAAGATTTTCTACCAATAAAAAGAGGGATAACCGTGTGTGGAAAAACAACCACATCTCTAAGTGGAAGTAGAGGTACTGATTGCCTTTCTAGGCCATTTGACTCTGTTTCGATTTCTGTTCCCATAACAATGAAACACCTTGCTTACCTAATAATCTCTTTAGATAGTGTCGAGTAACGTTAATTTCAAGTAGCCAATGACCAAATTCGTTCATTTTTTCCTTCTGAATAAAACCGACTTTATGAATTTCACTTCTAATATAAGCTGACTGAACATCTAACTGAATACCAGCAAGAGTCATCATACCACTGAGACGTTCAGATAAAGCTTGATAAAGCAAATCAATACCTTCTCCAGTATGGGCTGAAAGCCATACACGGTTTATATTTCCTGCATAGTCTTTATCGACTCTTGGATGAAAATCACTCATTTCATCAATCTTATTCATCACAATTATGCTCGGAATTTCTCGTGCTCCTATTTGTTCAATAATATCTTCAATCTGTTCTATTTTGTCATCACTATCGTTATCTGAAGCATCAACAACGTGAAGAAGTACATTAGCTTGACGGGTTTCTTCTAGAGTTGATTTGAATGCAGCCACAAGCTCATGAGGCAAATCTTGGATAAAACCAACCGTATCTGCAACAACCGCTTCTCCTGCAGCTGGAAGAATAACTCGGCGAATAGTAGAATCTAGAGTTACAAAAAGCTTGTTATCGGTATAAACATGTGAATTAGTTAACTGGTTGAACAATGTAGATTTGCCAGCATTTGTATAACCGGCAAGTGAAATCATAGGAAGATCTTTTTTGCGTCTTGATTTTCGACCCAAGTCATGCTGCTTGTGGACCTTGTCGAGACGCCTGCTAAGGTATTTAATACGTTTTGAAATTAATCGCTTGTCTGTCTCTAGCTGAGTTTCACCAGGACCACGCAGACCGATACCGCCTTTTTGTCTTTCCAAGTGAGTCCAGCCCCTGACCAGGCGAGTGGATAGGTGATGTAATTGTGCCAATTCGACTTGTAACTTGCCTTCATATGACTTCGCCCTAAGCGCAAAAATGTCTAGAATTAAGCCAGTTCTATCCATCACTTGGCATTTCAAGGTTTTTTCAAGATTACGCTCTTGAGTGGGTGAAAGTTGATGTGAAAAAATTACTAAATCGGCTTCATTAATGCTTACAATCGAGGCTAACTCCTCAACCTTTCCTTTACCAACAAAGAATTTAGCTTCGGTAGAGCTTCTTTTAACTTTGACAGTATTAACAATGCTAAGTCCAGATGACAAAGCAAGTTGCCTGAACTCCTCCATTCCATTGGATTGCTGGCTATTGGAGGTAAGCTCAACACTCACTAATACCGTTCGTTCACCTTGACCTACAGAATCTTTTTGGCGGTCAAATAACTCCATTGGCATTATTGAGTCATCTGCATAAAAAAGTGAAAGTCATCAACTAGCTTTTTTAATATTATTTGATTTTTTTTCACTTAAATACATAACTATCGGCTGTTTTTTGCCTTCAACTACTGCCCTATCAATGATAACCTCTTTTGCAGTTGTAGTTGATGGCATTTCATACATAGTATCCAATAATAGATCCTCCAGAATAGCTCGTAGGCCTCTAGCGCCTGTTTTTCTTTCAACGGCAAGCTTTGCAATAGCTACTAATGCAGTTTTTCTAATCGTTAGCTTCACCCCTTCGATTGCAAAAAACTGTTGAAATTGTTTGACAACAGAAGCAAAGCCAATGCCAGTTGCTTCTTCAACTCGTCTGTCTATAACTTTTTCTAAACCATCAAATGCTCCGCCACAAATAAACAATATTTTTGAGGTATCGACGTCAATTGTTTCTTGATTTGGATGCTTTCTTCCGCCCTGCGGAGGTACGGAAGCAATTGTGCCTTCTATCAATTTCAGCATGGCCTGCTGAACACCTTCACCAGAAACGTCCCTAGTAATGGAAGGAGAGTCAGAGCGACGCGAAATTTTATCAATTTCATCAATAAAAATAATTCCCTGTTCAGCTCTGTTTGGATCAAAATCACACTTTGCTAGCAAGCTTTTAATTACATTCTCTACATCATCCCCGACATAACCTGCCTCCGTTAAAGTTGTCGCGTCAGCTACAGCAAAAGGCACATCAAGAAAACGTGCCAGGGTTTGCGCAAGAAGGGTCTTGCCGCTACCAGTAGGACCAATCAGTAAAATGTTTGATTTATCCAACTCAACCTCGTTGGAGACGTAATCGGTCTTTAAACGTTTATAGTGATTGTAGACTGCGACTGACAAAACCTTTTTTGCATGAGATTGGCCAATTACATATTCGTTCAAGAAATTAAATAGCTCCTTTGGTGTGTAATTCCAGTCCCGATGTTGGTCTTTTTTCTCTTTATTCGTTTGCTCTTGAATGAGACTATAGCATGAGTCAATACATTCGTCACAAATGTAGACCCCAGGTCCTGCTATTAAACGGGACACCTCATCTTTGTGTTTAGAGCAAAATGAGCAATGCAGGTCTTGTGTATTTTCAGCCATAGTCAAACTAAGAGTTATCGTTTTTTGAGTACTTTATCAATGAGTCCATATTTTGCGGACTCGCTAGCTGACATGAAATTATCTCGGTCAGTGTCTTTTTGAATAGTCTTCATGCTTTGACCGGTGTGTTCTTTTAGAATGGAATTTAGTTTGTCTCGGGTCTTGAGAATCTCTTGAGCATGAATATCGATATCGCTGGCTTGACCAGAAAAACCCCCCAAAGGCTGGTGAATCATGCATCTGGCGTGAGGCAGAGCAAACCTTTTGCCTTTTGCACCGGCGGTTAGTAACAAGGCGCCCATACTTGCAGCCTGGCCAATACAAAGTGTAGAAATATCAGGCTTGATGAACTGCATGGTGTCATAGATCGCTAAACCAGCTGTAACGGAACCGCCTGGTGAATTGATATATAAATGAATATCCTTATCGGGATTCTCTGACTCTAGAAAAAGAAGTTGAGCGACAACAACATTTGCCGTATAGTCCTCTACAGGGCCTACCATAAAAACAACTCGCTCCTTAAGTAATCGTGAATAGATGTCGTAAGCTCTTTCACTTCTACCCGAACTTTCAATTACCATAGGGATTTGATGTAAGTTTTGTATTGACATAATTAACTTTGCGGGTTCATAATTTCCTGAAAAGTCTTTTCAGTAACATTGACTTTAGCTTCCAGTACAACATGTGTAGCAACAAGTTCTTCAACAACAATCGACTCAACACCTGCCAACCTTGAAGGGTCAGAATTATACCAATCAATCATTTGTTGCGAACTTTCACCATACTGCATAGACATTTCCTTTAGTTTAGCGGCATGCCCTGCTGCTCCATTCTTGCTTCCATATCTTGCTGCAACTTCGTTGCTTCCGTACTTACGCTGCCTTCAGGGACTTCAAAGTCATTTGCAGTCAAGAGTGCAGTAAAAGCGGCATCTTTGTTTTGCTGAACTACACGGGAGTTTAACTCCAGCCGCATTTGGTTAGACATACGACTTTTCATGGTCTCGAAATCCTTTTCACCATATTTTTTAGCAAATTCGTCGTCACGTTTCATTTCTTTGGGTGAGCCTACTTCATTAACCTTGACTTTAAATACAGCTTCTCTTCCAGCTAAGTTTTCAACATGGTAATCTTCAGGAAATGTTGCTTTAACTTCTACCGTCTTACCTGCAGAAACATCAGTGAGTCCTTGCTCAAACCCTTCAATCATCGCACCACGCCCAAGAATGATTTCAAACCCCTCTGCCGCACCACCTTCAAATGACTCGCCATCTAGCAGTCCCTCAAAATCAATAATCAAACGGTCACCATTTTTAGATTTACGTTTAACGGTTTTGTATTCAGTTGCCCTATCTTGTAGGTCTTGTATTGCCCTTTCTTCGTCTTCTTCGGAAACTGTTGCGCTTATTTGATCAATATTTAGGCTCGATAATGGTGCCACGCTAACTTCAGGGTACACCTCAAACTCAATTGTATAGATAAAGTTATCACCACTTTCTGTGTCCACATTAGTTAAAGAGGGTTGCACAGCCGGAGAAACATCAGCGTCTGTCAACGCTTCTTCTAAAGTTTCACTCACTATTTCGTTTGTAGCGTCTGCTTTAGCGCTAGCACCGAAACGTTGACGCAAGATTGTCGCCGGTATCTTGCCTTTTCTAAAACCATCAATGCGGACTTTTTTGGCAAGGCTTTGTAAAATCTCATCCGTTTTCTGGTTGAAAGCATCTACAGGCAATTCAACTGTCAGGGATCTTTTCAACCCTTCAAGTGTGCTCAATGAGGTCTTCATCTATCCAATCCGTATGTAGTATAAAAAAACAGGAAATTATACAGGATTTTGCTGACTAATAAAAAAGGGCAGTTTGAACTGCCCTTTTAGTTAAAAAAACTAAACTAAAAGCGCGAACCCACATGGCTCACCTGATAATCTGACTGAGACAACCAGTCTGGATTTACCTCTATACCCCAGCCCGGCTTATGATCCATTAATAGCCGACCTTCAACTATTTTGAAGTTTGGCGAAAATATATTATCTTGCCAGGGGTAGTAATCTAAACCTTCAATGGAGAATTCTAAGTATTTACCTGCATTAGGGATAGAGCCCATAATGTGTGCAGAAAATAATGTCACCAAGGATAAGTTAGCTGAATGAAGAGTCACCGGTAAGTTCACTTTCTGGGCCAGCCGAGCAACCTCTAGGGTACGAGTAATGCCTCCCATATAGCAGATATCGGGCTGTACAATATTCACTACTTGAGCGTCTATCATGTGCTTCCAGATACGCATATCGTTATCCTGTTCACCACCGCTTATATCAATATTTAGGGCGTCTTTAACTTGACGTGTCCAGTCAGGTTCCCAATAAGGACAAGGTTCTTCAAAATGACTGACACCATAATCTTGTAACATATGTCCAACTTCAATCGCTTTAGCTGGAGTATAAGCACTATTGGCATCCACCAGAAGTGCCACATCATCTCCCAAAACCTCACGCACTTGCTTCACAATAGCCTCTGTACGACCGGGCCATTGATCCAAGTCATGACCACACTCTCTCCCTACACGAAATTTGAAGGCTTTATAACCATACCTCTCTTTAAGTTCTAGAAAACGTTCAGCTTCAGCTTCAGGGGTGATTTCTCGCTGCATACTCGAAGCGTAAACTGGAATAGAGGATGGCTTTCCACCAATTAACTGGCAGACACTTTTGTTGGCACGTTTAGCTTTAATATCCCAGAGCGCAGTGTCTAATCCACTCAAACCACGATAAAGATAGGTTCCAGGAAACTTATGTTCTCGTTCTAACACCTCTCGGTTTAAATCTTCAATGTCGAGACCACTCAAACCTAGCACATGAGGGGCCACTTGTCTGTGCACTACTTGAGCACTTATGTCTGCATTGTAGGAACTAGTTTGTCCCCAACCCTCATCACCTTCGTCCGAACGCACTCGAACCAAACCAATGTATTCGTTAGTAAAGGTTTCTATGCTAATAATTTTCATAATTAGTCTCTTTTTAGCTAACTCTTTATTTAGATATATCGGCCAAAATCAGATCCGAAGCCTTTTCACCCACCATCATTGTAGCGGCATTAATATTACCACATATAAGCTTTGGAAATATTGATGCATCTACCACCCTAAGTCCTTCTATTCCATGCACTTTAAGATTACTATCAACAACATTTTTGATTGGATCAGGACCCATACGGCAAGTACAAGCCGGGTGAAAAACAGTCCAAGCATTGTCTCGAATATCTTCTATCATTTGAGCATCTGATTTACAATCAGGTCCAGGTCGAAACTCATCAAAAATGACCTTACTAAAACTCTCAGTTTGAGCTAATTTCCTTAGTAGTTTGACGCCCTCTAATAGGTCTTGGACATCATCGTCATGAGATAGATAGTTAGGCTCAATTATAGGTGCAATAGTTGGATCACTACTCTTTATTCCAATCTGGCCTCGTGAATTTGATTTACAGTTTGATACCCCCAACAACACGGCTGAAAAGGGGTCTGGAC
>LULS01000105.1_pt1 | contig 13576 bp, 14 predicted proteins | sample 728101 | NCBI WGS metagenome assembly LULS01 (sample SAMN03860283, study PRJNA289734) | marine metagenome | biome: seawater column; feature: ocean; material: water; isolation source: Red Sea water column Station 108 - depth 200m | place: Saudi Arabia: Red Sea | collected 2011-10-15 | depth 200 m | reverse complement strand
TTTGGCGCCTGCAAAAAAATCAAGTGTTGGCTTATTTTTCTTACGAAGGTGATGATGCTGAGGCAAATCTTGCTGAGAGATTTAACGCACCGGCATACTTTACCGATCAGTCTGATACCTGGGGGATGATACGTGTCAGTGGCGAAAGAAGTCGCGATGTGCTTGAACGTGTTTGTCCAATTGACTTGGATCCCAATGTTTTTACATTGGGTAGCGTATCCAGAACAGTGATGGAGCATATTGGAACCATCATTTTCAGAGATGGAGATGAATCATACGTTCTATTAACAATGCGTTCGTTTTCACGTTCAATGCTTCATGCGATTGAAGTTTCTGTAAAGAATGTTTTGTAGTTAGAGCAAAAACTAAAATTTCGTTTGATGTGTGAGGGGTGCTATTAAGCTGTAATAGATAAAATTAAGGACTTGATTTTATTTCTTTTTGTAGTGAACAATATAGTTCACACTGACATCATCTTCAAGTTTGTATTTCTTAGTGATTGGGTTATAAGTCATACCAATCATTGAAGCAACTGACAAACCACATCTTCTTGTCCAACTATCTATCTCACTTGGGCGAATAAATTTTTCATAATAATGAGTCCCTTTAGGTAAAAGATTAAGGACATACTCTGCACCAACAATTGCAAAGAAATAGGACTTTGGATTTCGGTTAATAGTCGAGAAAAATACTCGACCTTTGGTTTTAACTAGTTTTGCACAAGCTCTGACAATTGAAGAAGGGTCGGGGACATGCTCTAACATTTCTAAACAGGTAATAATATCAAAAGATTCAGGCTCAGATTCAGCCAACTCTTCTGCAGGAATGAGTTGATAATCAATATCAAATTTAGATTCTAATAAGTGAAGTTTAGCTACCTCAAGTCCCGCTTCGGAAAGATCGATACCGACTACAATTGCACCTTCAGCTGCCAACGATTCACTCAAGATGCCACCACCACAACCTATATCTAGAATGCGTTTACCTTTTAGTGAACCACCACATTGCTCTTTAATGTAGTTTAAGCGGAGCGGATTTATATCATGTAGCGGTTTGAATTCTGAGCTAGCATCCCACCAACGGGCGGCTAAAGCAGAAAATTTTTCGACCTCTTCATGGTCAATATTGGTATTCATAGACCTCTGATAAATTCAAGTACCTCTTCAGCATGACCATCCACTTTAACTTTATCCCATTGTTTAAGGATTTCGCCATTAGGATCAATGACAAAAGTCGATCTAACAATACCCATGTATTCTTTACCGTAAAGCTTTTTTAATTTGATAACATCAAACTGATTACATAGTGATTCATCTTCATCTGAGATTAAATCAATTGTATAGTTAAATTTTTGCTTAAATTTTTCATGAGAAGCGATACTGTCTCTAGAAACGCCGTAAATTACAGTATTTTGGTCGGCAAAAGATTCATTAAGCGCTGAAAAATCATTGCCTTCAATAGTGCATCCTGGAGTGTCATCTTTAGGATAAAAGTAGAGAACAATATTCCTGCCATGGTTGTCCGGAATTTCAACTTGTTGATTGCTTGTAGCGACACAGGTAATTGGGTTCACTTTATTCATATACGATATAATCTCCTCGTTAAAATTTGAAAGGCATTCATTTTATCATTGATATGCAAAACATCCGAAATTTTTCTATCATTGCACATATAGACCATGGCAAGTCAACAATTGCTGATCGCTTTATTCAACACTGCGGAGGCCTTAGCGACCGTGAAATGTCTTCACAAGTCCTTGACTCAATGGATCTAGAGAAAGAGCGTGGTATCACAATTAAGTCTCAAAGTGTTTCCTTAGAATATAACTCAAGGAATGGCAAGGCTTACCTACTAAACTTTATCGACACACCGGGCCATGTAGATTTTTCCTATGAAGTTTCACGTTCTCTTTCAGCTTGCGAAGGAGCACTTTTAATAGTCGATGCATCTCAAGGCGTCGAAGCACAAACTGTTGCAAATTGTTATACGGCGATGGAACAAGGTCTTGAAGTAGTTGCTGTTTTAAATAAAATCGATTTACCTGCAGCTGAACCCGAAAGAGTTGTTGATGAGATAGAAGATGTTGTAGGTGTTGAAGCTCATGATGCTGTTCATACAAGTGCTAAGTCTGGTGAAGGAATTGAAGACATACTCGAACAGATTGTAGATAAAATTCCTGCACCTAAAGGTGATTCAAAAGCCTCAATTAAAGCTCTAATTATTGATTCTTGGTTTGATAATTATTTAGGAGTAGTTTCACTCATTAGAGTCATTGACGGTGAAATAAAAGCCAAAACAAAAATAAAAATATTTTCAAATGGTGAAGAGCATTCCGTAGATGAAGTAGGTATCTTTACCCCCAAAAGAACCAAAACTGAGAGTCTAAAAGCAGGAGAAGTTGGTTACCTGATTGCTAGTATCAAGAACATCGATGGTGCTCCGGTTGGAGACACTATCACGGGTAGTAAAAATCCGGTGGATAGTCCCATTGAAGGCTTTAAACCAGTACAGCCAAGAGTTTTTGCAGGACTATTTCCGACCTCAGGAGAAGACTATGAAAAATTCAGAGATGCACTTGCAAAGCTACGCTTAAATGATGCCGCACTTCAATATGAGCCTGAAAACTCGGATGCACTTGGATTTGGATTTAGAATAGGATTTCTAGGACTACTTCATATGGAGATAGTCCAGGAGCGCCTAGAACGTGAATATGATTTAGATCTTATAACCACTGCCCCAACTGTGATTTATGAAATATTAGATACAAAGGGCAATATACATAGAATTGATAGTCCTTCCAAATTGCCATCAACTCAAGAAATATCAGAGTTCAGAGAACCCATTATCACTGCCAATATTTTAGTTACCAATGAATACGTTGGACCGGTAATAAATCTTTGCACTGAAAAGAGAGGTGTTCAGAAAGGGATTCATTACATGGGACGTCAGGTTTCTATTGTCTACGAGTTACCCTTAAATGAGGTTGTGCTAGATTTTTTTGATAAATTAAAATCTGTCTCACGTGGGTTTGCGTCGATGGACTATCACTTTGAACGATATCAAGCTGCAGATCTAATTCGTCTAGATATTTTGATAAACAGTGAACCTGTTGATGCTTTGGCTCTTATTATTCACCGAGACAACTCACAACATAAGGGTCGTGAAATTGCAATCAAAATGAAAGAACTAATTCCTAGACAGATGTTCGATGTAGCTATTCAAGCCTGTATTGGCTCTAAAATTATTTCAAGAACAAATGTAAAAGCACTCAGAAAAAATGTAACTGCAAAGTGTTATGGTGGTGATGTCTCAAGGAAAAGAAAGCTTCTAGAAAAGCAAAAGAAGGGTAAGAAAAGGATGCGCTCTATCGGTAGAGTCGATATTCCACAAGAGGCATTTCTTGCTGTATTACATATAGATAAATAAACTACTTTTGACTCTTTATTAGAGATTCCAAGCCAGTAAACCAGTCAGTGTGATCCTCTGGGCAAACCAGAGTTGGTTCAATACCCGGTAATTCCATTGAGCTACCGAGTGGAGTTAAAACCCAGCCACGAGCAGTATTTCTAGGGACTCTTGAACCGCAAGTTTTACAAAAAGCGTTGCCAAAAGTGTTCGGTGGTGCCATAATATATTCACCTCTATTGTTCTTGCCTGAATGCCAGATAAATTGCTCGGGTTTAACAAAAAGGTTGGTCGCAAAGGCTGCACCTGTTACCTTGCGACAGCGTGAGCATTGACACATCCCAAAGAACTCGAAGGGTCCGCTCATTTCCCATGAAACTTTGCCACAAAGACATTCGCCTGTTAATGTTTTTGTTTTTTTCATAATATTTTTATACCATTTCTTTTGATTTAATAGCTAAAGTTTTTTAAAGGAAGATTAGGAAAGTAGTCTTTCTAGAACAAACTTAGTCCCAAAGTATGCTAGAACAAGTATTGCAAAAGCAATTTGTGTTGATAAGGTTATAAGCTTTCCTCTCCAACCAAACAACTGATGTCCTATAACAATACCTGCAAAACCCAACCAAGCAATGACAGAAAGGATGGTCTTATATGTGAGTTTTTGAGTAAAGAAATCATCGATATACCAGTAGCCTGAAATTAATGACAAAGTTAGCAGTAAAAAGCCCATTTTTAATGTCTGATAAAGAAAATCTTCCATTGTCTGTAAGGCCGGAAGTTTGTTTACAAAAGTATTGATATTATGTTCATGTAAGTACTTTTCTTGGATGTTTAATAAAACCGATTGACAAACCGCAATCGCAAGTAGTGCATATGCACCAATAGATAGAAAAACATGAGCAGCAATGGACACAGAAATTATCTTATCTTGGGTATCAGGGAAAGCTAGAGAAAAAATCACTGCAATTGCAGTTAGTGGATAGACAAGGATTCCCAGCGCATGAATGGGTTTACTAAATGAAGTAATAAATAGCATTGTTGCTACAACCCATGCAACGAAAGAAGCGCTGGTTGCCAAGCCGAAAAAAACACCATTATTTTGCCATTGATCCAGCAAAATATAGCCATGTGAAGCACATCCGATTAGAAGTAATAGGTTGACACCAGTTCGATGCTGATTGGTTACTGTTTCGACTGTAAAGTACCTAGTTAATACAAGTGCAGCTAATAAATAGCTAGCGAAAGGCAGAATGTATAGTAACGGCATCAGTTTCTTTGATAGGCTAAATGATTATATAATACGATATTTCATTCAAGTCGTAAGCAATGTTTGATAATTTAACCGAACGCCTGTCCAACAGTTTCAAGGCTTTGCAAGGAAAAAGCAAGCTGTCTGAAAGCAATATTAAGGATGCAATTCGCGAAGTAAGAAGATCTCTTCTAGAGGCTGATGTTGCTCTTGAAGTAATCAACGTTTTTATTGATCAAGTGCAAATGAAAGCCATTGGTCTAAAAGTAGACGAAGGGCTTACTCCCTCTCAGGCATTTGTAAAGCTTGTTGAGAAAGAATTAACCGAAATAATTGGTGGTGAGAATGAAGCACTCAACCTTTCCACTCAACCACCAGCGGTTATCATGGTTGCCGGTTTACAAGGTTCTGGTAAGACAACTTCGATTGCAAAACTAGCGCGCTATTTAAAGGAACAGCAAAAGAAGAAGGTGCTCTTGGTTAGTGCCGATGTCTATAGACCTGCCGCCATTGAACAATTAAATGTTCTAGCTGATCAAATAGAAGTTGATTTTTTCCCTTCAGCTGTCGAGGACAGACCTGAAATAATTGTTGCTGAAGCAAAAAAACAAGCTCAGAAGCAATTCCATGATGTATTGTTAGTTGATACTGCGGGACGTCTACATGTTGATGATCAGATGATGTCTGAGATTCAAATACTACAGAAAAAAGTCAATCCAATCGAAACCCTGTTTGTTGTTGATTCGATGACGGGCCAAGATGCGGCACATACTGCAAAAGTGTTTGCTGATACATTACCTTTAACAGGAGTGATACTAACTAAAACGGACGGTGATGCACGTGGTGGAGCAGCTCTTTCCGTAAGACACATAACTGGCAAACCGATTAAATTCTTAGGTGTAGGAGAGAAGACTGATGCTTTGGAGCCTTTTCATCCTGATAGGATTGTTTCACGTCTTCTTGGGATGGGCGATGTGCTCTCATTGGTTGAAGAAATATCTAAAAAAGTTGACCATAAAAAAGCTAAAAGGACTGTTCAAAAAATGGCAAAAGGTCGCTTTGATCTTGATGATATGCGTGAACAGCTGATACAAATGCAGGAAATGGGTGGTATGGGCGCTTTAATAGATAAGATGCCTGGTATGGGTCAATTACCTCAGAATGTTAAAAATCAAGTGATTGGTGATACTGAAAGTAATCGAATGGTTGCAATTATTAACTCCATGACTCCAAAAGAAAGAAGTCATATCAACCTCATTAAAGGTTCTCGTAAGAAAAGAATCGCTAATGGCTCTGGTACAGATGTTCAGCATGTTAACAAACTGTTAAGACAGTTTGAAAAAATGCAAAAAACCATGAAAAAAATGAAAGGTGGAAAAATGAAAAAAATGATGCAGAAGATGGGTGAAATGCAGGGAGAAGGAGGTATGCCAGATTTTTCTAAAATGCCAGGTGGGTTGCCAGGCATGGGAGGAAAAAAATTTCCCTTTTAAGTGAATTGTTTAAATAACAAAGAGCCTTTCATTTCTTAGAAATTGCTTCGATATTTTTTTTGAAAATCATTCTATCGATGATTGCATTTTATTTTATTTAATATAAAATTCGCTCAATCATTCTTAATCGACTTTAATTCTTTTTTTGATAATCAATGAAATTTAAAATTCGTACATTGGCATTTTTTTTAATTGCTGTATTTTCACTTCAGCCCGCCATGTCTTTTGGGAATGATTCGCTTGAGACTGTGCAACTTACCCTTGTCATTACCTCTGCCGATGAAATAAACCTGACTGCTGTTAAGCAAGTTGAAAAGGGCATTGATTCTTTTGAAGCGATTGGTCAATTAGTTGCTATGGAGGCAAAAGAGACTGATTGGGGTCCTCAAATCATGTCATTGGGTGGGGTTAAAGCGATTGGTAATACTTTCTGGGCACTTTATGTTAATGGCTCAATGTCGATGGTCGGTGCAAAAGATGTTATACTCTCGACTGATACATTTGTAAGATTGAATCTGGAAACTTATTAATATTTACAGGTATAAAAAATATAGGAGAGTTGTTGTGAATATTCAAGAGCAAAAACTAAATTTGAGTTTTAATTATTTGGTTATTTTAGCGGTGTTAATTGCATTGGGGGTAGCCGGTAGGTTGTTGCCACATCCACCTAATTTTACACCGATGGCAGCCATTGCACTTTTTGCTGGATTTATATTTTTGAAAAGATATATGGCTGTAATAGCAGTCGTTGTAACGATGCTCCTAACGGACTACTTCGCTTTTGGCTATCTTTCTCCAGAGTGGTTTGCCTCTAAATCAATGTGGGTGGTTTATCTTGCTTTATTGTTTCCGATTGTTTTTAAAAACTATTTACAGAAAAAGTTAGGATTGTTTAGAGTTGCAAGTGCTGCTTTAGCTAGCTCTACTGTATTCTTTGTGGCAACTAACTTTGCGGTATGGGCTTTTACACCAATGTATGAGAAAACGTGGGCAGGACTCGCGCTTTGTTATACTATGGCAATTCCATTTTTTCAGAATACAATTGCTGGAGATTTAATCTGGTCTGGCATTATATTTAGCACTTATTATCTATTAAGCAGCTATTCAAACTTGCGTGTTTTGAAACAAAAAAATTCACTCATTTATAGCTCAAACTAGCAATAGACAAGCCGATGTAAAGTCGTGCGTAATATACTATTGCAAATCGAATTCATTGGAGTGAAGTCGTATCTGTCTGTCGATGTGCTTTAGTTTGACAGCAAAAAAACTTAATTTAGAGAATAAATATGACTAACCATTTAAAAGGTATTTTGATGTCATTTATCGGAATCATTATTTTGAGTCCAGACTCTGTGCTCATAAGACTGGCCGACGCTGACAGTTGGACTGTACTTTTTTGGAGAGGGCTGTTAATGTCGATTGGTGTTGTGATTATATTGTTTTTCACCTATCGCTCAAAGACTATTGATGAGTTCAAGAAGGTCGGCAAAGGGGGATTATGGATAGGTTGGCTACATGGAATTATGACAGGAACATTCGTTTTTGCAATTATGCTGACTTCAATTGCTAATACTCTTGTCATTATCAGTACAGGCCCTATTTGGATTGCAATTATTTCTTGGGCGACTTTAGGTGAAAAAGCGAGTCTAACTACTTGGCTAGCAATGATAGTTGTATTTATCGGGATTTATATTGTCATGAGTGCTAATTTTGGTGGGCAGAATCTAGTGGGTGATCTTTTTGCATTGGTTACTGCTGTTTTAATGGGATTTACTTTTACACTTGTCCGTAAATATAAGAGCGTTAATATGGTTCCAACGATGTCAATTGGCGGAATCATTGCGGCACTAATTGCGTGTATTTTTGCCCCTACCTTGGCCTTAAAGCCTGAAGCGATTATTTATGTCATTGCAATGGGCGCAATCTTGGCGATATCGTTTAGCTTGATTACTCTTGCGCCGAGATATATGCCGGCAGCTGAGGTCGGAATGATTATGCCTCTTGAAACTGTCTTGGGTACCTTAATTGCCTGGATAGTGATACATGAAGCACCTTCAAGTAATGCCATAATTGGAGGCTTAATTGTTATAGTTACATTGTTTCTTTATGCATGGCATAGTGCGAATCTAGCAAGTAAAGAGCAGAAAAAATCAATCTCGGATGTTCATTAAATTGATTTCGGACAGGTATTTAGTGTGAATAGCCATCTGAAAGGATTGTTGATTGCGTTTTTTGGAATCTTGATATTGACTCCTGATGCTGTGTTAGTAAGGCTTGCTGATTCCAATAGCTGGACAGTTCTTTTCTGGCGTGGGATATTTTTTGCTGCTGGCATAATTGTTATTTTGCTTATAACTTATCGCTCTAGAACAGTTAATGAGATCATTAATATTGGCAAAGGAGGGGTACTTATTGGCTTATTAACAGCCTTAGGCGGCACCTCATTCATTTTGGCAATTCATTACACATCTATAGCCAAAACACTGGTCATTATTAGTATCTCTCCTATCATGGTTGCCATTGTTTCTTTGATTATACTCAAGGAAAAGCCTGCCCTATATACATGGCTTTCGATGATTCTCGTATTTATTGGAATTTATATTGTGATGTCTGGAGACACAAGTGGTATGAATTTAATGGGCAACCTTTTCGCTTTATTTGCGGTAATAATTGGGGGTTTTTCTTTCACTCTATTACGCAAATATAAAAATGTAAATATGGTTCCTGCTATGGCGGTGAACGGTATTGCGATAGCTTTAGTTGGCTTTGTTTTTGCAGATTCATTAGTGATGTCATCTCAGTCTATGCTTTATATTCTTGCTAGTGGAGTTGTTCTTGCCGTTTCATTTAGTTTGATAGCAATCGCCCCGCAATACATTCCAGCTCCTGAGGTAGCAATGTTTTTTCCTTTGGGAACAGTGTTGGGAACATTAATGGCTTGGATTGTCCTTAAAGAGCAACCTTCCAGTAACGCTTTGATTGGAGGTTCGGTAGTTATCGTCACTTTATTTTGCCATGCCTGGTATAGCAATAAACTTGTACAAAAATTGAAATAACGTAAGGCATGAGGTTCCATTTTTGGATACAATAGAAGTCTCATTTGTTTGGCTTTTATTTTCTTAGAATCCAAGCAGAGTTTGTTCAATTAGGAGAAAAATATGAGTGGAGAATTGTCAAGAGAATCGAAATTAGCAAGTCGCCATAGAGCATTGGGCTCTGGCCTTGAAGATTGGAATGGCATGGGTGTTGCTTGGTCGTATGATAGTAATCCAGAGGATGAGCATGATGCGATTCGAGAAGCGGCGGGCCTTTTTGATGTTTCTGCGTTAAAAAAAGTGCATATTCGTGGCAAAGATGCTGAGGACGTTGTTGACCATATTATGACACGCAATATGCGCGAAATATATACCGGAAAATCAGCTTATGGACCTATCTTGAACGATGATGGCATGATTTGTGATGATGCCATTATTGCTAATAATGGCGAAGAATGGTTGATGGTCTATGGAACTGGTGAAAGCTATGAAAGACTAGAAGAATCTGCTGTAGGAAAGAATGTCGATATTGAGTTTGATGATGATATGCATGATTTGTCACTTCAGGGTCCAAAATCAGTAGACTTTTTAAACTCATACACTCCGATGAATCTTCATTCACTTCAATATTTTCATCAGCAAGAAACGGAAATTTTTGGGCATAAATGTATGATTTCACGAACAGGATATTCAGGTGAAAGGGGATATGAAATATTTGTCGGTTCGGATTGTGTTGCTGATGTCTGGGACAGTATTCTTGATCTTGGTAAAGTAGAGGGCATTGTTCCTTGTTCATTTGCAGCTTTAGACAAAGTGCGTGTTGAAGCAGCTTTGCTTTTTTATGGCTACGATATGACCACAGAGAGGACTTGGCTGGGCGGTAAGTCGTAAGAAGGGTGATTTTAGAGGTAAGGAGAAGGTCTTTGCTTCTAAAGGAAAAGAAAAATTACATTTTATTAGCCTTAACGTTGACCACAATGAAGCACTTGAAGGTGGAGAACTTATTACCATCAACGGAGAAACTGTTGGTGTGGTTAATAGTCCAGTATGGTCTCATAGGATGAATATGTCTCTGGCATTGGGTCATATTAATCCTAGGTATTCAGCAAAAGGTACAAAGGTTAGGATTTCAGGTAATACTGTTGATACCGCAGCTGTGATTACGGAATTACCCATTTACGATACACAGAAAACAAGACCTCACGCCTAATCATTGTAATAATGAAAACGCAAGCCCTTAAAACAGACTTGTTGATGCTTATTGCAGCTGCTATTTGGGGTTTTGCTTTTGTAGCCCAGCGTGAAGGAATGGAAACAATGGGTCCATTTTTGTTTAGTGGGGTTAGATTTTTGATAGGTGTAGTAGCTTTATCTCCGGTGGTTTGGTATCTATCAAAAAAACCGCAACAAAACCACAAGGCCGAAGTGTCTACAAAGAAACTTTTATTTGCTGGTACTATCGCTGGTTTGCTTTTGTTTGGAGGAATTAGTTGTCAGCAGGTAGGTTTGCAGTACACGACTGCAGGAAAAGCTGGTTTTATTACCGGTTTGTATATCTTTTTTGTGCCTTTGATTGGATTATTTCTGGGACAAAGAACTGGTTCAGGCACCTGGTTGGGAGCAACAATAGCTCTATTTGGTTTATATTTACTGAGTATCAAAGAAGACTTTACTATAGCCGAAGGTGATCTACTTCAACTTATTTGTGCCGTATTTTTTGCGGCACATGTTTTGGCGATAGGTTATTTGGCAAAACGCATGGATACCTTGAAGCTTGCACTAGTTCAATATTTGGTATGTGGCGTCATTAGTTTATTGATTGCAATCGCCATAGAAATGATTAGTTGGGATATGATTGTAGCAACGGCTATCCCTTTACTTTATGCTGGTGTTATGTCAACAGGTATCGCTTACACATTGCAGGTTGTGGCCCAACAACACGCACACTCTTCGCATGCAGCGATAATCTTAAGCTTGGAGGGTGCCTTTGCTGTATTAGGAGGATGGTTAATATTGGATGAACACTTACCGGCAAGAGGTCTTTTGGGATGTGCTTTGATGCTTACTGGAATGTTTTTGTCTCAGTTATTTCCTAAATTAGGCTCTGCCCTGAAAAGTCGTTAGTAGCGCATTAAAGGTTTATTACTTATCATGGTAAGATGAACTGTAATTGATATGGTTGATTAAAGGAAATAAGATTTTGAAACATATAATTGAACTTCAAAATATTACCGTTTTTCAGCAAAGAAACAAAGTCTTTGATAGCTTCTCTTTATCTCTAGAAAAAGGGGAGAATACCGTTATTTTAGGCCCTAATGGTGCAGGAAAAACAACTTTGCTTAAGTTGTTAAATCGTGAACTATACATTGTAGAAAATGAAAATAGCAGTATGAAACTATTTGGAAAAGATCGATGGAATGTACAAAAATTACGTACTCATTTAGGAGTGGTTTCACATCACTTACAAAGTAATTATTCTAATAATGCATTGGGTCTTTACGTAGTGCTATCAGGTTTTTATGCAAGTGATGGAATTTGGCAACATCAAAATTTTGAAACCGAGCACATAGAGCTAGCCCATCAGACTATGAACTTACTGGGAATAGAGAGCCTAAAATCTCGTCAATTCTCAACAATGTCTACGGGCGAGCAGCGAAAGTTTCTTTTGGCTCGTGCTTTGGTCCATGACCCTGAAGTTCTTGTGCTCGATGAGCCGACAAGTGGTCTTGATTTGCGGGCATGTTTTCAATATATCGAAATTATCCAAGACCTTATGAGTACCGGTAAAAATGTCATTTTGGTTACTCACCATATTCACGAGATTCCGCCTGAAATTACTAGGGCGATTTTATTGAAAGAAGCAAAAGTGGTAGATGATGGAGATAAAACAAAGGTCTTAACGAGCAAATCTCTAAGCAAATTATTTGACAGGCCTATCAAAATCATTCAGGAGAATGGATTCTATCAGGCTTTGCCGGGTTGAAACTTTGCCTAAAGTATTAGCGCCTTTATCTGAAACTCTGATTAGGCTTGATTTTTTCTGGAAATCGTAAACACCGAGTGGTGAAGAGAATCTTGCAGTGCCTGATGTTGGTAGTACATGGTTTGGACCTGCACAATAATCACCTAAGGCTTCACAGGTATATTTGCCCATAAAGATTGCACCTGCATGTTTAATTTTATCTAGAAGAGTTTCAGGATTTTCAACCGAAAGTTCCAAGTGTTCCGGAGCAATTCTATTAGAGATAGCTATAGCTTCATCCATATCTTTAGTATGGATAAGTGCTCCTCTATTTTTTAAAGCAGTTTCAATGATATTTTTCCTATTCATTGACGGCAATAATTTTTCAATACTTTTCTCAACTTCAACTATAAATGTTTTATCAGGACAAAGTAGGATGGATTGAGCATCTTCATCGTGCTCAGCCTGAGAAAATAAGTCCATAGCTATCCAGTCAGGGTCAGTATTACCATCACAAATAATAAGGATTTCGGAAGGTCCGGCGATCATGTCTATTCCAACTTGACCAAATACAGCACGTTTTGCTGTGGCCACATAAATATTTCCTGGTCCAACAATTTTATCAACTTTTGGTACACTTTCAGTACCATAAGCTAGCGCTGCAATGGCTTGTGCACCACCAACAGTAATAACCATGTTAACTCCTGAAATATATGCGGCAGCCAAGACAAGATTGTTCATTATGCCATCTGTTAATGGTACCACCATGATTAGCTCATCAACGCCAGCAACCTTAGCTGGTATGGTATTCATCAATACTGAAGATGGGTAAGCTGCTTTTCCACCGGGTACATACAAGCCAACAGAATCAAGTGGGGTAATTTTTTGACCTAAGAAAGTACCATCTTCTTCTGTATAAGACCAGGTTTGTTGGTTTTGTTTTAGGTGGTATGATTTAACTCTTTCTGCTGAAATTGTGATTGCATTTTTTTGTTTGTCACTTAGATCATTAAATGATTTTTCTAGTTCTTCTTGAGAAATGATAAGATCAGCCATTGACTTTGCTTTGGCACCATCAAATTTAATCGAGTAATCGATGAGTGCTTTATCGCCTTCGGATCTAATTTTATTAATGATTTCTTCGACAGTGTTTTCAACGTCTTTATTAGCAACACTTTCCCAAGAAAGTAAGGAAGAAAGTTGGATGTCAAAGTCTTTTTGTTGTGAAGATAATTTAGTAATCATAAGTTATCTTTGATTCTATTAACCCAATCAGTGATTTCGCTATGCTTGGTGTTAAATGAAGCAGAATTAACAATCAATCGAGAGCTTATCTTTTCAATCAGTTCTATGGGGACTAAGTTATTTGCTTTTAAAGTATTACCGGTATCTACTAGATCAACAATACAGTGAGAAAGGCCAACTATAGGAG
>LULS01000055.1_pt1 | contig 13706 bp, 25 predicted proteins | sample 728101 | NCBI WGS metagenome assembly LULS01 (sample SAMN03860283, study PRJNA289734) | marine metagenome | biome: seawater column; feature: ocean; material: water; isolation source: Red Sea water column Station 108 - depth 200m | place: Saudi Arabia: Red Sea | collected 2011-10-15 | depth 200 m | reverse complement strand
TCTCATTATACATTATTGCTGCTGATAAATCAAGTAACTCTTGATACTTTTTTTTGTTATGAGGCGTATCACTTTTTCCATCACAATACCATGAGAATTGGCACTTATTTTTTATAGGATAATATTGTCGTTTATATTTTGGTAAATTTTTATGCTGTCGAGTTTTCCAACTTTCTCTAGTCGGCCCTTGATAGACTACCTCACAGACACTATTAGGAAATCGTGAATCATTAACACGATTTATTACAACAGCAGATACAGCAAAAAGTCCAGCAGTTCCTTGACTTCTTGCCTCATGATACATATTGAGAGCAAGACATCTTACTGATGGATTATACTCAGGAATTTTTTCAGCTTGAATTTTGACAGGAACAACAGCTATTGCTCCTGCCAAAACTAATGCGGCAAGTTTCATTACAACGCACCAAGAATTTTGGTGACATATTCCTTGGCATGATCTCCAGCCATTTTGGAATGAAAGAAAGATTGAGCATCCTCAGCAACTTCCTCAGCAGTGAAATCAATTTCACCTTCACCATAGAAGTAGCCATCACAAAACTCTTCAATGGCTTCTTCCTTCATGTTATCACACTTTTCAAAACCCATATGTTCGCAGAACCGAACAAACAAACCTAACTGCTTACCGTATGCTTCTATCTCCCAAGGATAATCCCAATAGTCAGTTTCCTCTAGGTGAATCTTTTCACCCTTAAACCGAACCAAGCCCATCGTATTCGTGTACTCATACATCTCATCTTTGGCCCACTGTTTAACGTGAACCATCTCATGAGCAAGAGTGATCAGAAGATTCCGAATTTTCACAGTGGTATCAAGTTCGATAGTAAACTCTCTTGACCGATAACCGTCATCTTCCCACATGGCACTACCTTCGTTGCCTTCCTTGGCAAGAAGATTTTTCTTGAGATTGATGGTAATTTCTATTCCGGCCATAAGCCTCTTACCCATCAATTTCTCAGCATAATACCAAGCAGCCTGTTCGACTGCCTTGCGAAGCTTCTTATTGGAACCTTTGACGTGAAGTATCATATTAACCTACAGATACAGAGGGCCAGTCCAGTTGATAGGATATCCACCTTCAAGGATGTTACCCCTTGCTGCGTTTCGAGCAGGAGCAGCCCAACCAGCAGCTTTCAGAAGATCACCCTTCTTGAACTTCTTATCGTTGTCAACACCAACGATAAAACCCCAAACACTCCGATTTCCATTCTTGCCGGTGATGATCTTGATATACTTACTACCATACTCAACAGAAATACCATCAGCAAAGTCTGCCTTCATTTCATCATTGAATGTAGTATTATTGTAGTCCTCAATCATGGCAGTCTTCATCTTAGACAAACCAGACAAGACAGAATTAGAACTTTCAGCAACAAAAACAGTCATTAGGCAACTCCATTCACTTCCCAATTATAAATCCCAATGGCTTCATCCCACAACTTCATGGCGTCACCATCATTCTCAAACCCCTCTTCAGCGGCAAAATCCATCGTGCTGGAACCCATCACACAGTCAGCAAGTCCAACCGTCTTCAGAGTATAAGCAATTGCCTCAGCAGTCTTTCCCCAACCCTTGAGGTTGAAACCACCAGCAAACATCTTGATACCACCATTATGAGCAGTGATATAGTCAATCTTGTTCGTCATCGTTTTACCTTCTCTCTTGATTATGTCTTATTATTACATATCCAGAAGGGTTTGTCAAGAAAAATCGTATCACCTAAGTCCTTGATTCTAAACGATTCTGTAAAAAAGTTCGATAATCCATCCAACCATTATCTGTCTGGAAGCCCCAAGTTCTCTGTCTGGGACCATGCCAGAACAGTGTCCAACAAGGTTTGTTCTCGTTTAGTTCTAACCAGTGCAAATCTGTGGATTTTTGGGTTCTCCATGAGCCAGGCCCTCTCCAAAAAGTGCCATTCGGGGTATGTTCCCAATATCCACCAGATATGATAAATGTTCCCCAATTCCAAGGGTGGTCATGTAGAATAGGCTCATCAGAGAGAAGAATTTTGTGAATATATGCGTTGAATGGCACTTTCACATTCTTCTCTAGATGCTCTGATTTTTCTCTGAAAATTAGATGGCGTCGAATCATATACGGTTTTTCACCAGAACGATCATAAATGATTCGTTTTCTTGTTAGGGGCATTATAAATTTTCTGAATAGTTGATTCTAAGTATACTTAATTTATCTGTAGCATCTGTTAATTTTTCAATCTCAGAATCTACTGCTGCAACAAGATTTGGATGTTCCCCAATTCCAGCAGGATTAGTTATGTATACATTTATATTTGCTTTAGCAGCTGCAATTTCACCTTCGTATTTTTTACACAGTGCATCTAATAGTAGATTCATTATATATTTTCCTATTCATATATTTTATTGTGTGTATTATTCACTCTAACAAATGTAGTGCATTTTGTCAAGTCCTTTAATCGTTTTGCACCAACATATGTGCAAGCAGATCGAATACCGCCTAGAATATCATTAGCGGTATGCTCAACAGGGCCACGATAAGGAACGGTAACAGTCTTACCTTCTTCCCCTCTGTATTCTCTATTGGGGTGGCCATGCCTATCCATTGCGGTTTGTGATGCCATACCATAGAACTCCATACCAACTGGTTCTTCTACATCATCCTCAAATACCAACTCACCATCACATTCTTCATGTCCAGCAAGCATACCACCAATCATAACAAAGTCTGCACCAGCAGCAAAAGCTTTAACAATATCTCCACTAAAATTGCATCCACCATCTGCTATTATATGTCCACCTAAACCATGTGCAGCATCAGCACATTCAATCACAGAACTTAACTGTGGATATCCTATGCCTGTTTTAGTACGAGTAGTACATGCACTACCACCACCAATTCCCACTTTAACAATATCAACTCCTGCAACTATTAATTCAGTAGTCATATCAGCAGTTACAACATTTCCAGCAATAATGGTTGCATTAGGTAAGAGATTTTCTCTTAATTGTTTAATCGCATCTACAAAATTAATCGTATATCCATTTGCCACATCTAATCCTACAAATGTCACATCAGGAAAAGTATTTGTAACACTAACTATCTCTAACAATTCTTTATTAGATATACCAGACATTACACAAATTTTATCTTTGTGTTCTGCCTGTTTCCACTTTTTACCATCTTTATTATAATGTCTAGCAATGCATGTTATCATTCCATATTTGCTTAATTCATCATGCATCTCAAATGTACCAGTGGTATCCATATTACTTGCCATAATAGGAATTCCTGTCCATTCTTTACGACTATGATGAAATGTATAAGTACGTTTCATATCAACATCAAACCGTGAAGTAAGTGTTGACCTTTTAGGACGAATTAACACATTTGAATAATCTAATTTAATATCGTCTTCAATAATCATCCGTTAGCTGGGCCTGGTGCTTGAGGGTAAACATGATGGTCATCTTCAATAATCATATATTCATCATTCCAATTAAATGCTTCTTTGACTACAGGGGCAGAAAGTCCCTTGTATACTTGATGCAACTTCTTATCTTTGGCGGCAACAAGAACATCTGCTTCACTTTCATGAAGTCCTTCTAACATCTGAACGAACATTGTTTCTCGTTTGTTTTGAGTAATCTTAGGATTACCGCCACGAATAAAATGATATAACTTACGAGATTCATAAGATAAAGAAGCATGTTCTGTTCCTTCTGGAGCATCATTACGAGTAAAAGGAACTTCGCCCTCTGGTAATTGCCATTCAATATTTGGGTCAAAAGAAGATTTAATTACCATTCGCAAAGATTGATGATCATGTTCTCGTAAAATATTAATTTTTTCCTGTTTTGTTTTCATCTTGGAAACTTTATCTAAAATTTCTGAAATTAATAAATCCATTAAAATTCTCCTATAGATTCAGTGAGATTTTTCAATCTCTTTTGTATAAAATAATTTAGTAATTTACTACGATCACCAAAAGGAGCTTCATTATATGTGTTAATGATTTCTCTAGTAAGTTCATCTGGCGTATACGTCAAATCAATTAATTTTCTATTTCTTTGGTAATTTCTTTTCACTTCATCACTAGGAGCAACATCATCAAAATTATGATCCATCCATGAAGCTATTTTCTTTTTACCCAATGGTCTTTGTCGCAACCCATCAGTAAATGTATTGTCAGGAGATAATACATTTGGAACACCATCACCAACATCTCCCTTAAAAATATGTTCTTTAAGATAACCGCCAGGATTTTCACCATTCACTGTTTTCTTAGTGATTGGACTGAATTGTTTTACATTGGGAAATTTTTGTAATTGAATAAAATCTTTATCTCCAGAAATTATCATAATCTCTTCCGAAATAGTTGAACAAAGAGTTCCTATGATATCGTCAGCTTCTGCACCATATATCTCTAAAAACTTATATGGTAAATTATCCCTAAGTTCATCTTTTATTTCATTAAGACACAGAAAAATTGCATCCCAATCAAAATCAGATTTTTCTCTACTCTTACGTCTACCTGATTTATATTCTGGAAAATAATCACGCCTCCAATAATGTTTAGAATCATAACATAAAACCAATTCACCAAACTCAGAAGAAAAACGAGTACGATACATTCTCAGAGAATTGAGAATCATATGTCGTACCATACTGTCATCTGGATCTTTTGTTTTCCTCATATGCAAGTGCATCATCATACTTGCAAGAGAAATCTGATTCATATCAACTAATATCATTTTTTATTCCAATCTTTTGGAATAAAAAAATTAGCATTAAAACTCATACTTCGTCTTTCTCCATCACAATAAAATGGATATACTGTGTGATTCAACCATGAAGGAAAAAGTAACATCTTACCAAGTTGGGGATGAAATAAAAAAGTATCACTTCTCATATCCTGTTTTTCACCAAACTTGAAATCAATTAATCCACTAGCCGGATAATGATCTCTTTTCTCATTTGCAAAATGTTCTTCCATATTATCTGGTATCTTTAAATATATTACTGATGAAAAATTTCCACTATGAGTATGCCAAGGATTATATTCATTCTTATACTGACTTACTATCCAACTTTGAGACAAATGAATATTTTCAGATGTTGGTGGTTTTTCTTTTCCAGCTATTCTAGTCCATTCATAAGCACGATTTTTCTTTATCAAAAATTTAAGATAATTAACACAGGCTTCTTTCATAATCCCCATACAATAAGAACCATCTTCTTTTGATGTTATAGGAATCCGAATTTCTTTATGAACCTTACCTACAAGTTTATGTGACCAATCCCATTGAACAGATTGTTTATCATCAGATAATACGTTATCCCCAACTTTATTTACAATATCAAGAAACTTTTGAGAAACTTCAGTTTCCATAATTGTTGGACTAAAAATTTCATGAAATTTCGGTGTCATCATCATCACCAAATATTTTAATATATTCTTTCAATAAATCATGATTTACTTCAGTAGCTACTGAATCATCTGGTTCCTCTTGCAATTCTACAAGATTTTCAAATAAACCGTGTGTAGGATGTTGAAGCTTCAAACTTCTATATATACTTCCTTTTGTCAACTCATTTATCAATGCCATATCACGAACAAAATCTTTTTTTGAAATATCAATACCATTTTCACTCATACCATGCATCATTTGAACTACCAAAGTTTGAGTCAATTCTTCAGCAAAAGCAAGTTTTTCTTGTAACTTAATGGCATTTTCATCAGGAAGTTTTACTTTTCTTTTTGTCCACGGCCCCTGTATTACATTTCCTGATACATTTCCGTTTTTCTGTTTTAACATTAAAGTTTCCTTATTCTTTGTTAAACATCTTCGTTAAACATTTCTTGTGTATATACACAACCTAATAATGGGTAATAAGTCCCAACATCAAATTTTGGTTCTCCCTTTTTAGGGCCAGACCAATGATATGATTGTGCTTTACAATGGTAAAGGATTTTCTTATCTTGATATTCACCATAAAAACCATCAACCCAATCTCCATCTCTTAGATATCTTTGAAGATTTCTTAAATATCCTTTATGAATAGCTAATTGAGCTTCGGAACCTGTTACTTTTCGTTTTACATTATATTGTGCAGACTTCACAAAACTTCTCTGCGATTTAATCCATTCTTTAACTTTGTTAGGATGTAACGAATGATCATCAGGAAGATTTTTCAAAGACTCATGAATACCACTCATTCCATAATTAGGATTTTTAAGTTTACGTTTTTCTCTTGCTTTTTCCAAACGTGCTGCAGATGCAATACGTTGTTCCTCACTCATAGGTTTGCGTGGTTTGCGTCTTTTAGGAGCTTGCCAATCACTATTGTCAGTTTTAACAACTATTTTTCTTCGTTTAGACATTACCAGATTCCTCTAATTCACGTTTCACAGCTTCACGTTTTTGTCTACGAATTGCAGCAGCTTTTGATCTTCTGCGTTTCTCAGACCTTGTACTATAATATTCACGTTCTCTTAACTCATTAAAAAGTCCATCTTGCTGCAATTTCTTTTTTAAAACCCGAATTGCTTGATCCATATTATCATTACGAACTTCTACTCTCATTATATAATATATCCTTTTATGTTGATTTTTCCAAAGTTTTAGCAATAACATCTTTTATAGGTATAAGTTGTTTATCACCATCTTCATCTGTTTCTGAAACAATAAATCCATCTCTCTCTAAAGAATTGAGCATTGTAGCAAGCATCTTATCAGTGTAAGTCTTTGCTTTAGAATAATATCCAATAAAATATGCTGCAGCTAAAGAACCAATAGCGATTGTTGTGTGTGTTAAAGTTTCCATATATTAATATTTATCTCCCTGTTTCATCTTAGTATACTATAAACTAAAGGATGGAAAATGTCAAGAACTTTTTTTATAAATATCCTACTAATAAATAGGGGCATTTAATTGATAAAATGATATTAATGAATAACGATATTCTTCATTAAAATTAGCATATACACTATGAAAATTTGTTCCATCATATATTGCAACTGTATTAAATTCTGAAGGAATAACATAATACAATTCCCAATCATCATCACCTTCAAAATTTTGCCATGAAACAAGTTTATCTGGATTACAAGCCTTTGAATTGGGTGTTATATTTTTTTGATTAAGAAATCCTTTATATTTATAAAACGCAGTTCCACCTTCATAATCACATAACCACAAATTGCAAACCAAATCATAATCTGTATGAGGATACCAAGAATTATCCCATACCAACATCTCTCTATACATTATATTAGATGATGTTATAAAACGTGTTGGATCAATTGTTCTACCAACATTTGACATTATTACTTTATATGCCTTTAAAACAGGAACTAAATCCATAGGTGTTAAATTTTGTCTTGCTCCTGGCGTATATACTATTTTTTGATTTTTTTTACTGTCATTCAGAGCAGGATATTGTGTTAAAAGTTCTATAGCTCTTTCTGGAGTCTTAAAGAAATTTTTAATATATAAATATGAAAAATCTCCATAGTTCATTTTTGTTATTTTAATATCTTCATTAATCTTTAGAGAATCATAAAGTTCTTGTCTATCTATAAAATTAAAATTTATCATCATGTAATCTCACAAAATAATCTGCATCAACTAAAACAAGGGGCTCTGTATTATTACGTTTTATAACTACAATTGGTTCATAATCACCAGCATTTTCTTTTGCCTGTTCGTATGATTTCCAAATATTAATACTTTCCCTGTTCTTGCATTCTGTTGAACAAGGAAACTTCTTTCTTGCAGCACGAGCCATAATAAGGTCTTCACCCTGCGAACCCATTGACCTCGATTCTATATCTTCTGGATGAATGTCTAACTTTTCTATAAGAAGATCACGAAACCATTGTTGTAATCTACGACCCTTTGCCTTCGCTGATTGAGTTTTCAATTAAGTCGCTCCACTTGGATAATCTATCACGTTTTACTTTTACTCTTTCTTCTATTTCAGTATATGATATATAGTCCCACTCTTGTAATAACTCTATCATACATTGAACATCACCAACCTCTTCAATCAAATGTTTTCTTTGTTTTTCTTTAAGCCCTCGCCTCAATATTTTAGAACATGCTTGGATTAACTCACCACATTCTTCCATCATTATTACCATTAATTGTTGATTAGATATTAACCTTTTCATTATTCTTAATCACTCCATTCTATCTCATCTTCAAAATATGGATCACTCCCGATACGACTTTTACAAAACGGACAATACCTTATAGAATAATAATCTTCGTTCATATTATGACGAATCAAAAATTCTGCTTCGCAAGAATCGCATACTATAAGTTTCATACTATCTCACAAAATCCTGCTGAACAAGCAAGTTCTTGTGATGCAAGAGTCATATCACTTTTTTCATAATCAGATAACTTTGACCACTCAACTTCTTTAGGCATTTTATTAATAAGAAATTCATACTCGTCCTTTTGTATATCTTGATATGGTGCTTGTTTATATGTATGTTCACTAAATGGAAGAAAACTAACACCACTCATATAATCAAAATGTTTATAAACCCATGCTCCAACTTCTAACCACTCTTTCTCCTTTACAGAAACGGTAATGGAAGGTTTATGTTCACACCAATATTTTTGATAAACTAGCCATAGTTCTAATTGTTCAACCGCAGTTAAATCTGTACGAAATATTGCTGAATCGTCTACCTTCATAGGAAAAGAAAATATAGAAGTATGACTTGGATTCGTCTGGTCATCCTCTACAGGAAAACCAACCTCAGTCATCATTTTTGTAAGTGGGTCTTTCTTATCACCCCTAACAGTACGAATATAATAAGGATTATGACGAGCATGAATACCAGATGCAGCATCAACCAACTGAGAAACCGTTCCAGAAGGTTTAACACACGTTACAGCAACACTTTGATTAATTCCTATCTTCTTTGCGAACTCTGCATTAGTTCTAATTGCTTCATTTCTCAAATCTTGTAAAACACAAGGAAGCCCTGTTATTGAACCTTTACCATTTGTTACTTTACAATCCATAATACCTGTAAGAGAAACACCAAGTAACCGTTCTTCCTCACAATTCTTTTTCCACAATGCAGATACATATTTAAAGTTAACAAGTGTTGCTTGAAATGTACCAAGAATCGTTGCAAGTCTTACTTTATTTAAAAGTGTATCCCTTGTATCAGTTGAACGAACTACAACTTCTGATAGATTACAGAACTCACGATTACGCAAAATTATTTCAGAACAAGGATTCGTACCAAAATCATAATCTGTAATATTACGTCTACCACTTTGTTCTGATATTTTAATAGCACTTTCACGATTAAAAATACCACGTTCACCAGACTTGGATTCATAAAGTGCTTTCCACTCATCCATAAATACACCAATATCTGGTTTCTCTGTATAACATGCAGAATTGTTTGCAAGAGCACGTTGAGGTTCAGTAGTCCACCATTGACCAGACTTTGCAGCTCTCATACGATCATCAGATAGATTAGAAAGAGATAATAAAGCAGACCTACGAACACCACCAACTACAACAATCTCTGCAATCTTACAAACAATATCATGACATTCTACAGAAGACAATTTACGTCCTGATGCATTTTTAAATATATTAACTGAAAAATTGAACAAAGATTCTAAAGGTTCTGGGCCTGATGCACGACCACCAAAAGTTTTCAATGGAGAACCAGCTGGACGAACTTTTGCTGTATTCCAACGTGGTATTTGACCAATATACAACATACCAAGTAATTCCTTAAATGCCTTTGCCCAACCAAGTTTACTATCAGCAACAACAATCACTGTATCTGAAGGATAAAATTCTTCAGCAATAGTTGGAAGTTTAGAAACAAATTGACGTTCAACACTAAATCCAACACCTGTACCATTCATCAATACATACAAAACTTCATCAAATGCTTGTGGACGATCAATAGCAATATAGGAACAATTATATCCTGCAATATTCTCACGTTTAAGTGCTTCTCCAGCTGTCATCATACAACGCATAGAAGGCATAATTTTTAAGGATAGAACTGCTTCTTCTAATTCATCCCTAAGTTTCTTTGTTAACTTAAAATTGTGAAGGTCTTTAAGATGTTCTGTAAAAAAATCAAAATAACGAGCAACTGTTTCGTCCCACGTTTCTCTTCGTTCTTTATCCGGCAACCAACGAGAATAACGAGATAGGTGAATAAATTCTTGATAAGATGTGGGAAAATAGTTGTTGGCCATTTATGTTTCCTTTCTGTAAATACTAAAATACCCTCTTAGATAAGGTTGTATATTACTATAAAAAAATGTATCCTTGAGTTCAATACAGGAAAAATCAAACCTTGTAAAAAACTCCAATAATTGTTTTTCATTAAAACGATAAGGCCCAGAATGAGTTGTTGGATTAAACCTAGCTTCATATGGACTCAAAACTTTTAAAAGAATACAACTTTTATCATGAGTTATATTACCTATCATTTCAAAATATTTGTGTCTTTTGTTCTTTAAATGAAATAAATTGTGAATTAATCCCCTATCTAAAATAATGTCATATTTTTCATTCAGTTTAGAATCCAATGCATCATCTATAATAAAATTCTTGATATTATATTCTAAACAATTAACAATATCTGTTGCAGTTACATCAAAAATACTTTCTGCGCTAGGTGGATGATTTTCTATCTGATATGCTTGAGAACCATTTCCACAACCCAAATCTATAACTGAAAATCTTTTTAATTGTTGTTTACGAAACAAGAGCATCTTAGAATCATAATATTTACGTTTAAAGAAATCTAATAAATCTTTATCAAACTTATCATAATTCCAAGGTGCAGAATTTTCTTTATGCTGTTCTTCCCATACTTCCTTCATCTATTTTCTTCCATTCTATAAATCTCAACCTCGCAGCTGCACCAGAAAATATATTATCATTTATAATTTCTTGTATCTGTTCTTTCGTATACCCTGACATAATCATATCGTTAATATCTTTATGTTTCATACTATCTGGCCAAATTACAACTTTTTTATCAAATCTAATAGAAGAATTCATCTGCTTACAAATTTCTCTATTTCTTGGTTCATTGTCAAAAATTATTATTATATCATTCTTCAATTTGGATAAATCTGCTCCACCTACTGCAACACAATTATCCAAAAATAAACTATCAAGTGGGCCTTCTACTGCATATATTTGTTTACTATTATCAACCCTATCTAAACCAAAAATTTTAGTTGTATTATTATCAAGTCTAATAGTTATATACTTGGGTTTCTCTTTCCCAAATGATCTACCTTGATATGCAAACACTTCTCCTTTTTCATTTCTAAACGGTATCAACAACCTTGGGTGATCTCCATCCAAAGAAGGAAATTTATTTGGTATTAATGTATTTGTGAATTCGTAAAATGACTCACACAGATATAAATCGGAAAAAAATTCTGATGGTATAAGTCTTTTTTTAATAATCTTTCTTGCTGGATGATCTGTGGATAAGTCTGAAATTGACTTGAGATTTTTGAGAACGCCTCTTTTACGAAAGATTGGTACATTGAATTTAAACTCCGGCTCGGGATTATTAGTTTTAACCCCACTTCGATATCGTTCCAATATATAGTCTTTATAAACTTTAGAGTCTATATACTCAATTAACTTTCCTAATGTTGTCCCTGTTCCACAATTATGACACTTATAAAACAGATCATTCTTTTTACGATAAACAAATCCTCTTGCCTTTGTACGAGACTTCTGCGAATCTCCACAATAAGGACACCGAAAGTTCCATAAAAAATCCCCCTTTTTCTTAAACTTTAGAAGCTGGGGGCCAATAATGTTTAAATATTTTGTATCAATATAAGACATATATTCATACATCATACAGGATAAGAAATATAATGTCAAGGATTAAAATTAATAAATTTATGCAATAAAAATCCTATAACAATTGATCCACCAATAAGAACATGCCGCCATTTTTCTAATACACCTACTCTGGAAACAAGTTCATCTCTTATTCTTTGAATTTCTTTATTTTGTTGTTGACAGTGAGCCGCAGCAGCTGACATAATTTCTTTTGTATTTGTAGTAATGCGAGAGTGCAATTCATCTATCTGTTTAGATAATTCTGTTCTACGATTTTCAATTTGTTCCTCTGCTTGAAAAATGGCTTCCTCTTGTCTAGTAATTTTTTCTTCATGTACAACAAGCATACGATGAATTGAATTGGAAACATCAGTCAACTTCTCAATTGCGATATCTAAACGATCATGAATTTTTTTCTGATCGTAAAGTTTTTGTTTAAGAAGTTTGACTTCTGTTTCCAACTCTGTCATGATTAGTCTTCTTTAGTCCACATAGTCCAAGCACCCCAAACGATTGCAGCATAAGCTGCCCATTGTGCAAAGGGGCCAAGAAAGAGAACGACTAAACCAACAGCCACAAGAGCAGCTCCATCCCAAGATGTTCTCTCTGATAACCTATCTTTTATCCAATCAGACATTTTACATCTCCTTTTCTAATTTCTCTAATCTAGCTTCTAACAAGTCAAGTTTCTTTGATACATTAGGATATTTTTTCCTCCAAATATTTTCATCTTGTAATACCTTCAACCCCAATTTTTTAGAAGCCCATGTCGAAGCATTATCAACTTTCTTGTAGAACCAAATTCCTAATTTAGTGTCTGCAAACCAACTATTTGTTGCACCACCAAGAATCGATCCTGCAATATTACTAATTAAAAAAAACCACATGGTTAATTAGATATTTCATCATAATCATCATTGCCAGGAATAATAGACCACCTTCCAAACAGTTTTACCGCATAATATGCTCCAGCAATTTTCCATCTAGCAACAGATGGTTCTGCATCTCTCATGGCCATATAAAATACTTTATCAGCTGCTTTCTTTGCATCACGCACAACTTTTGGATCTTCATCACTTTTTCGCAAACCAATAATTCCAAAATTCCTTTCTCTTCTAGAACACTCAGCACGATATTGACGGATACGTTTATAAAGAAGGTCATGAATAATTGCGGCACGAGCAACATCCCAAGGTGCAAGAATTGCCCAACAAATTCTAGGAACAGATGCAAGGTCTGTTACAAAACCTTTTTTAGCAGAAACCTTAGATCCTTTTACAGAAACACCAACACGCTCTAATGCATCTTCATCTATATTTGGATTTGTATATGTCAACATTCGTGACAAAACCCAATTACGAGGTGGATTAAACTCTGCTTCTACTTTGTTATTAAATTTGCCCATATCTTTTTACCCTTTCTTTATGGTAATCACTCTTATCACAAGATATTTTACTTACTGTTCCGTCTTTATTAACTTGTTTAAAATAAACTCTATTGAACAATGCAATTGTATAAGACCCATCTTCGTTAAGTCCAGATTGACAATTATCAGCCTTCACATATTTCCACGAAATATTACTTTTCCCATTTTGCAATGTATCATAAAATTCGGGATGCTCAGCATCTACCATTCCTAATGGGATTATCAACATCACTAAAATCGCTAATACAGTCATCACTTTTTATCCTTTCTATTCTTCTCTTGGTTTAGGAGCCACAGCCTTTTCATAATAAATAATTATCTGTTTCTGTTGCAATATATATCGTTTAATGTCTGCCATATTAAGTGCAAGAGTTTCATAATCTCTAACACTTAGTACATACC
>LULS01000277.1_pt1 | contig 13748 bp, 17 predicted proteins | sample 728101 | NCBI WGS metagenome assembly LULS01 (sample SAMN03860283, study PRJNA289734) | marine metagenome | biome: seawater column; feature: ocean; material: water; isolation source: Red Sea water column Station 108 - depth 200m | place: Saudi Arabia: Red Sea | collected 2011-10-15 | depth 200 m | reverse complement strand
GATTTTAGAGATAAAGGATATGTTATTAATCCTGGAATAAAATTTGGCTGTGACTTTGCAGTATATCAAAAAGGTCCAGGCATTGATCATGCACCGTATTTGATACAAGTCTACAACAAAAATGACAACATTTCTTCTACCGCTGTAGTGTTAGCAGGTAGACTAGCTAGCAGTGTTAAGAAACAATTCATTCTGGCAATACCACATGGTAAAGATAAAATTGATTATTTGGCACTTGATTGGTGGAAAGCTAATTAATCTTCTTTATGTAGCCTGCAATCTTGTTATAAATCTCAAATAACTCCTTTGTTACACCAAAATCTAAACTATTTTTCCATTTTCCATAAATACGTATTCCATTATCCGTAGGATCAACAAAAATTGTCGCGTCATTGACTGACTGGTTTACAATCATTTCATTTAATCCTGAATCAGTGTTTAGATCTTCTGCAAGTTTTCCTCCTTCCCATGTCACACCAACTACTTTTTTTGAACCAAAGTGACCTGTGGTTTTAAGCCTGGTTCGTGCAGTGAAATCAATTACATTTTCACCAGAGTCTTGTTGTACGATAAAATGTGCTTGAAATCTATCCTGAGCGCCCCATGGAAGTGGATTTGGATCTTGCATTTTATCCCTTCTGTATTATTTGCACTGCGTCAATGTTTGTACCAGAAATTTTCAACGAGCCCTTATTGTAGCGCATAATTTAACATTTCTTGTTGCCTCGGATTAGCAACCAAATAAATACATGAAGAACTAATTTTTGATCTCATGCTAAAGTTTCAAAATAAAACTGTGCTAGTTACCGGAAGTGGTACTGGAATTGGGCAGGCTATCACAAAGAAATTTGTTGAAAACGGTGCAAGTGCCATAATCCTAGGAAGAAGAAAGGAACCATTAGAAGAAACGGCAAAAATGCTAGAGGAAATTATCAAAGAAAAGCAAAGTAATGCCACCATCAAAATTTTTGATGGTGTAGACGTCAGCGACGAAAAAGCTGTCAGTTTATCCAAAGGCTGCATCAGAATTTCTACGTGTAAGCGGTTTTGAAGACCTATCACCAAGTGAAGTTGAAGCCGCAAATAATGAAATTGTAGGATTACTAGGAGAAGATGACGAAACAATAAAGGCTGGAATAAAAGCAGCTGCAGAAAAATTAGGCAAACCGGAAACTACACTTACTAATTTACTGGATAAAGTAAAAAACATCGCAGAAAAAATTCAAAAGAATACCTCAACAATGATTCCAGATCAGCAATTTTTATCGCAAGAACAGGTTGCCACAACGGTTCTAACACTTGCGGATGACGCACAGGCAAAAATTCTCAATGGAAAAATAATCCCTGGTGACAGAGTTTTCTATCCGGTCAAGTCACACATCAGATCATCTGTTCCTAAATCTGAGAAAAATAACTTGGATGGAAAACATGTTTACATTGTAAGTGCTGGTGGTGATGATCAAAGAGTAAGTAGTATTACATCAATGATAGAAGATAAAGGTGGGCAAGTTGCATTAGAACGCACTGATAATATTGATTTATTTATTCATATCACTGGTAATGTTCCAAATTTTTCCAAACTAACTGAGTTATCCAGAGATGAATGGGATAAACTAGTTAACCAATTCATTAATACCCCCGCCACGATAACACAAAGTGCCATTGATACTTTCGTTCCTGGTGGCTCTGATGATCCAAGAAAATTCAAAGATGCGAAAGGTAGAATTGTTATAATTGGTCCCAACCTTCCAACTGGTAAAAAAATTAGTGGGCATGAAAGGGCAAAGGTTGAGGTTTTCAGGGGTGCAATGAGACCATTTGCAACTACTGTCAATCAAGAATTAAGTGATGTACTAAAATCAAACGTTAGAGCATTCTTAATTTTGCCTGGAACTGTTGATGGAAAAGAATCTAGTGATGAGAATATTGTGAATGCAATTAATTACTTGATGTCTGACGAATCACAGTCAAGTTCTGAAGTAATTTTTTGTCCAGACGAGACGAGATAGTATTAGAAAATACCCGCAGTCGAATCTATAATCAGCTTAATTGCTGCTGCAACTAGCACGATGATCACTATAATCTTTAATTTGTTTTCTTTTATCTCAAGGGACAATCTAGCACCTAAAATTCCCCCAGCAAATGCACCGATCGACAACAACAATGCTTGATAATAATCAGGATGTCCTAACATGGAATGAACAATCAATCCAGAAAAAGATGCGAACATCAAGATAAACTGCGAAGTAGGCGCTGCACGCTTCATTGAGATTCCAAGCGCAACTACCATCAACGGTACGAAGATTAGACCGCCTCCAATACCAAATAGACTTGATATTATTCCCGCAAAGAAGCTAGCACCCGCTGAAAAAACAAGCAAAAGACGAGATACGTCTATAGGTTTTTCCTCAATTTTTCTTTTAAGAAATATGTATGATGCTGAAGAAATAAGAACCAGTGCAAACAAAATTTTGAAAATATCTGGAGATATCTCAGAAGATACAAATGCCCCAAGTATGGTACCGGGAACAGCCATCAAGCCAAGTTTCCAACCAAGTGAAAGTTCTATCCGTTTTTGTTTAGCATACATAGTTGTTGATGCCACAGAATTACTAAATACAGCAAACAGGCTATTACTTACTGCCAGTGTGGGAGAAAATCCCATGAATGTCAATACTGGTACAATAATTATCCCACCACCCAGACCTATTATTGATCCCAATATTCCCGCAACAAACCCAAGCGGAATTAACCAAAGTTGTTCAAACATATTATATCGATATTATTTCCAGTTTAGAATTTTCCGTTATGTTAAACTTATCAACAAAACCCGCAGTTACTTCTAATACATACTTAGCATTATCACCTGATACACCATTTTCTCTACATGCAACAACTTCTATAGTCGTCTCGCATAATGGAACATTTTTCTCAATTGCAACAACATTTGCATTTTCATCAAACCAAATTATATCTATATTAAATTGCATACCCAACATCCACATGGAACGTGTTCCGGATCCATCAAAAACAAATAGCATTCCCTCATTATACGGAAGTTTTTCAGGGGTCCATGATAATCCTCTTGTCCTTAATTCCTTTGTATCTGCAATTTGTACCTCTAAGATTTTATCATCAAGTTTTATTGTGCCACGAGGGAATTCAACAGATTCTAGTTTAACATCAGTAGGAATGGTAAGCATACCTGCTACTCCAATAATAACTGCAGCCGCTATAATAGGAATTAAAACTCCAGTTCTTGTTGGCATAAATTAAGATGATAATAATACGCTTAAAAACTAAAAGAAATGTCACATCATAGAGTTTTTAAAATCATGAATGGTAGAAAACGATTCTTTGGTATGATTGTCAATATCTGTTATCTTTGCACCGTTGTAAACTTTCTCAAGGTATTTACCAGCTAATATCATTGGTCCACCAACAGCACATGTAACACCTGTTGGTTCAGGAATCCAAAACATAATGAATCCAATTTTTTGAATCTTTTTACCTGGTGCTGGTGCTTTAGTTAGGGCTCTTAAAGAACGCGTCGTATTTTTGTCATCCAATTTAGTAAGATCTGAATACAATTCGTTACGTCTTTTGGCTGATTCTTTCATTATTTTCAATTTCTCGATATGCTTTTGTAAAGAATCCTGCATATTTGATAATGAAACAAAATTAGATAAATACGAATGTAAAGTTCTGTCAATCATAGGTCAAAAAACTATTACACACATGATTGCATATAGAATTTTGTTAATTAATGAAAGACACTAAATTATACTAGAATAATTTAGTTATCTGGGTTGGAAAAAAATAGTAAGAGATTAGAATCTATCAAAGCTGCACATAGAATTAAAAAAGTAACAAGTACAACAAGAGAGGAAGATTATCTGGAAGTAATTGCGGAATTAGTAGAATTAAAGGGATATGCAACTACGTTAGATATTTCCAGATTTATGAATGTCAGTCCGCCTAGTGTTACTAAGATGCTTCAAAAACTAGATGAAAAAAAATATCTTGAATATGAAAAATATCACGGTATTAATTTAACTAATATGGGCAAACAGGTTGCGGACACAATCCGCCGGAAACATAGTATATTATTAGAATTTTTTGAAATTTTGAATGTTGGTCAAGGAATTGCCAATCAAGATACGGAAGGTTTAGAACATCATTTAAACCCCAAAACAATTCGACAATTAAGAAAATACATTACATTTTTAAAATCAAATCCGAAAATCATAAAGCAGTTTCATGAATTTTCGCGTAAATGATAGTTTTGAGTACATTATACAAAGTATCAATAGCGAATTTTAATTAGACGGAGAAAATATGGTGATTTATTGACGTTCATAACAGATCTCGATGATTTGATCAGACATCGCCATGGAGATGTAAAAAAATTAAGAGAAATTAGAGATACAATTAGACATGATAATTTCATTACTACTGAAGACAAAAATTATGTTGAATCATTAATTACAATACACCTAAAAAACCAACCACTTGACAGGTCATTATCACGCAAGCAACCAGATACCAAAATTAAATTACAGCCAAAACCTACTCTCAGTAGTCCAGATTTAAAAAATAATTTCACATTTAGTTTTTCATCTAATAAAAAACTAGGTATTCTTGGTGGAGTAGCTGCTGCAATAGCTATAATTGTAATTATGGGATTCACAGCAATTAATACGCCAATTGATTCTACTGTAAGTTCAACAACAAATAACCCATTATTGGTGAATATTGATCAAACTACATACCAAAGAGCTGACATAATTTCCATCTCAGGTGATACAAACTCCTATACTAAATCAGTTGAATTATCAATAGAAAACACTAATGGTGTAAAAATATGGAAGGAAATCATCAATCCCAAAAATGATGGACAGTTTTCAACGCTCATTATAGCTGGTGGTGGTGGATGGGAAAATAATGGTGTTTACACATTAAAAGCATTTATTTTCCTTGTGTGATGTATCACGAATCTCCAAAACCACATTGTCAACAATAGTCTCAAAAATAGTTGGGTTATTTGATACCAATTTCCAAGATTCAGAAGAAAAATCTAGATAATGAAGTGTATGAACAAGTCCCATGATTTATGAATTCAATTCCATACCTAAAGGCTTTTGTTCAATTTAGTTTTGCAAAACTAATCAATTAGATGTAAAGATTACAATCTATGAAAGCAACTTTATCCCTTAAAATAATTCAAGAAAAAGTCAAAACTTGCAAAAAGTGTGATTTGTGTGATACAAGAAAAAATGCAGTTCCTGGAAGAGGAAATCAAAATGCAGATATTATTTTTATCGGTGAGGCACCTGGAAAAAATGAAGATCTATATGGTGAGCCATTTATCGGTACTGCAGGAAAAAAACTTGATGATGCATTAAAAAATGCTGGGTTAACAAGAAATAATGTATATATCACAAATATTGTAAAATGTAGGCCGCCTAAAAACAGAATTCCAAATGATGTTGAAAAATCAATGTGTAACGAATATTTGAAAGATGAAATTGCAATTATTAATCCTAAAATAATTTGCCTTCTTGGAAACACGCCATTTTATTCAATTTTGGGCGGTAAGGAAATTTCAAAGAACCATGGAAAATTCATTTCTAAAGATAATCGTATGTATTTTGTCACATTTCATCCTGCCGCAACAATTTACAACCAAAAACTTGTAAATGTTTTCAAAAATGATATTAAAAAACTAGTGAATGAATTGCAAAAAATAAAACATGTAGATTGAAATGAAAGTTTTACCAAGAAAGTTTTACATGAATGATACCAAACAAGTCGCAAAAGATCTTTTAGGAAAAACTTTAGTAAGAAAAATTAGAAACCAAGTACTATCTGGAGTCATAATAGAAACTGAAGCATACAAAGGGAAAAATGATCCGGCTAGTCATGCATCAAGAAAAAAAACTGAACGAAATAAAATTATGTTTGGTGAAGTGGGACGCGCATATGTTTATTTCACATATGGTATGCATTATTGTTTTAATGTGGTTGCAAAAAAAGAAGAAGATGAATCTGGCGCTGTTCTAATACGAGCAATTCAACCACAACAAGGAATTAAACACATGGTAAAAAATAGAAAAACTGACGTTATTTCTAATTTGACAAATGGACCTGGAAAACTAACTCAAGCAATGCAAATTACTTTAAAACAATACGACCTGGACCTAACAAAAAATTCAGCATTGTTTATTATTGACAGTAAAAAGCCAACAAAAATCATGACAAAGCCTAGAGTAGGAATAAAGACTGGCATTGACAAACTATGGAATTTCAGTTATAAGATCTAATTTTGATTATTGTTATCATCATCTTCTAGTGTCCATGGAGCAATTCTGCCAAGTATTTTTTCCCAGTTTAATCGTAAAAGAAGAATTACGACGACTGTCATCGCAACACCCAACCCTATAATACCAATATAAACAGGCAATGGATCATCAATTTCCTGAAGTACTGGTTCCAAAAGTGACAAACCCATGTAATGTGAAATTAGTACAATTACGTAATACAAAACAAATTTTCCCAATAACGTAGCAACGAAAAACCTTTTTGGATCATATTTCGCTAGTCCTAATGGAATGTAAACTAAATCATCAGGAATAGGAGTTGCAGCAGCAACAAAAGCTGCTGAACCACCATATCGCTTTACTAATTTTTGAAATGGCAGCATTCGTTTTTTAGTTTTTTCAGAAATAATTTTTCTTCCACCATAACTAGCGTAAAATATTATCTGCTTAGCTACCGTGGACGTCAAAGCTGCAATTACAACTAAAACATGAATGTCAAATTGTTCTCCCACCGCCATTGTAGCTACCAAAACAAATGAAGGGATTGGTACAAACGGTATAAGTGAACCAAAGAAACTGACAATAGTTAAACCAAGATAACCAACTTCGGGAGTAAAAGGAAACAATTCCCAAAGATCCACATGTCGATCAATATTTTGCATTATTTAACTCTAAAAAAATAATTACTAGTCAGCAATTGCGATCAAAATATGTTTTTTTATGATCGTTCCGTATTTTAACCATGTATTCTACATGCTCACAGTGTGGTAGACTGGTAACAAGACCAGAAACAAAATATTGTTCTGATGAATGTGAGGAAAAATCTAAGTAATGAAAGATTACAATTGTAATGTCTTACTCATAAAGCCAACATAAAACATAACCACTATCTGTCTTTATTTTTGGTGGATCAGTTTTGCACTTATCCATTGCTTCAGGGCACCTATCAAAAAATCTACATCCTGGTTTCGTGGCGGATAAATCAGGTGGGCTACCAGGAATGAATTTTAGTTTTTTTTGTTTGCGTAAGGTTGGAATTGAATTTAATAATCCTTGCGTGTACGGATGTTTAGGATTACGATATATTTCTGCAGATGTGCCAAACTCAACCATTTTTCCACCATACATTACGCCAATTTTTTCTGCCACCTCAGATAATATTGCAAGATCATGTGAAATTAACATGAGAGACATGCCATTCTTTTTCAGGTTCTTTAGTAAATTGACGATTTGTGCTTGTATAAGTACATCTAGCGCAGTTGTAGGCTCATCAGCTATAACAAATTTTGGTTTTAACAACAATGCCATAGCAATAACAATTCTTTGTTTCATTCCACCACTAAGTTCATGCGGATATTTTTTCAAAACATTATAATCCAAATTCACAGCACTAATAGCATCACGTGTAATTTTATCCGCGTTACCACCAAAACCATGTTGTTTTAGCAGTTCATCAAATTGTTGTTTGATTGTAAAAACTGGATCCAATGAATTCATGGCACCCTGAAAGATCATTGAAATTTCTTTCCAACGTATACTTCCATCAAATTTGGAATCAAGCATATCAAGTATAGATTTACCACCGAACGTAATTTTTCCTGAAACTATGTTTCCTCCCTGAAGCATTCTGATGATCGTTAAACCCAAAGTGCTCTTTCCACAAGCACTCTCACCGGCTATTCCAATTGATTCACCATCTTCCAATTGAAATTCAACATTTTCTAATGCATGTATATTACCATGTGAGGTTTTGTAGTCAACTGATAGATCAGAAATTTCTATCTTTGGCATAATTATTACATCACATACTTCATTTTATTTTTTCAAGAAAGGATATATTCAATGGATCACCATTTAAGATGATTTACATGAATCTTGATCGGACCCACCATGTTGAGGACATCAATGCTGGTATGAAAGGTCAGGAAGTTGTTCTTGGAGGCTGGGTAGAAGATTTAAGAAAAATGGGCAAAATGACATTTCTTACATTACGCGATGTCACAGGTATTATTCAAATCATACTCACGGATGATGTAATAAAATCAATCGAAGATATCACCAGACAAAGCGTTGTTAGAATAACTGGTAAAATACAGGATACAAAGGCTAGAGATTTTGAATGTGAAATTAAGGCTGATGGAATTGATGTGTTAACAAAGGCTGTTCATCCTCTGCCTATTGATCCTATTGGTAGGCTTGAAAGCCATATTGACAACAGACTTAACTCTAGGGCATTGGATATGCGTAACCAAAAAACAGCGTCAATCTTCAAAGTTAGGCATCACGTTTTAGCATCATTAAGAAAAACATTATCAGAAAAGAAATTCATGGAGATTACTACGCCAAAAATTATTGGTAGTGCAAGTGAAGGAGGCGCAAATTTGTTCTCATTGGATTATTTTGGAAAACAAGCATATCTGGCACAAAGCCCGCAGCTCTATAAGGAACAGATGACAATTGGTCTAGAAAGAGTATTTGAAATAGCATCATTTTATCGAGCAGAAAAATCACATACTGGCAGACACTTAAGCGAGTTTACTAGCGTTGACATCGAAGCCGCATTTATGGATTACACTGATGTGATGAATGTTTTAGAAGATTTAGTTCTTAATACTTTCAAGTATGTTTCCGAAAACTGTAAAAAGGAACAAGAAATTTTAGGGAACGAAATCACTATACCTAATAGCCCGTTTAAAAAAATTACATACTCGAAAGCTTTAGAAGAGCTGAATGGAAAAGATGTTAAACTAGAATTTGGTGACGACCTTTTAGATTCACACTTGAGAATAATAGGAGAAAACCACCCAAGTTTTTATTTCATAACAGACTGGCCAATCAAGCTTAAGCCATTTTACATAATGGAAAAGGAAGACACTCCTGAACTTTCAGAGTCATTTGATTTACAATTTGGTTATCTTGAATTGTCATCTGGTGGAACTAGACTGTATAACCCAGAGAAGATTAAAGCAAGATTAAGTGAGCAAGATCTTGACCCTTCAAAATTTTCGGAACACCTACAGGCGTTTGATTGGGGTATGCCACCACATGCAGGTTGGGGATTAGGATTAGAAAGACTACTAACGGTAATTCTAGGAATAGATAATGTAAGAGAAGTTATTTTGTATCCAAGAGACCCAGAAAGATTAAAGCCTTGAGATAATTTCTTTAGTAAACTCCATCGTGGTTTTATCCCCGCCTGTATCTTTTGTTTTAATATTATTTTTTACTACATCGTATACAACATCCTCTAATTTTTGTCCAACATCAATGCATTTCTGATCATTGTGCTTATTCCCAAGCCAATCTAGCATCATTTTGATTGAAAGAATGAATGATGTAGGATTTGCAACCTGTTTTCCCGCAATATCAAATGCCGCTCCATGTACTGGTTCAAACAAGCCAAAATTATCACCTATATTTGCAGCAGGAGCCATACCTAAACCACCTACCACTTGAGCTGATTCATCAGAAAGTATATCTCCAAACAAATTGGTTGTAACAATCACATCAAATAGTTGTGGTTGGCGAATTAAATTCATCGAACATGCATCAACATACATCTCTTCAAATTTAATATCAGGAAAATCATTGGCAACTTTTGAACATGTACGAGAAAATAATCCATCAGTTTTTTTCATCACATTTGATTTATGAACACATGTAACTTTCTTCATTTTCCTTTGACTTGCAATTGTAAAAGCATGATTTGCAATTCTTTTTGATGCCTTTTCAGAAATAATTCTCATTGCCACAGCTACATCACCAATATCAAATTCTTCACCAGTGTACAAATCCTCCGTATTTTCTCTGACAATTACTAAATCCACATCATCGCGTAATGATGGCATGTTTGGATATGACTTTGCAGGTCTAATGTTTGCATAAAGATCTAACATGCGTCTCAAGTACACGATTACGTCTTTTGCACTTTCACCTACTGGTGCCTTTAAGCATGCATCAGAGTTTTTTATTGTTTCAAAGGCTTCAGCGGGCAATGCTTCACCAGTATTTTTTAAAACAGTATCACCTGCTTCAAGTTTTTTTATTTCAAATTTAACGCCCATATTATCGTTAATTGCTTGTAAAATACTGAAAGCTGATTCAGATATCTCTGGACCTATTCCATCACCTGTAACTAGTGAAATTTCGTATTTCTGGCTCATTTTTCTATACCAATAATTACGCCTTTTTTTGCTTAACTAATTTTTTTAGCATAATCCTGTTCATTCCATCAATAACAGCCTGCACACTAGTTATGACAATATCTTCACCAATGGATTTTGAAGAAACCATGTTTTGCATAGCATCTTCGAGTTTAACCGTTACCTCACATAATGCACTAGAACCGCCAGAGATAGACGCTAAATTATAATCCTTAATTCTTATTTCTGAAATTGTATCCGTGATTTTCTGAATTGCATTAAGTGACGCATCTACCGGTCCCACGCCATAATCTGTTGCCGTATGTTCATTGCCGTCAATGTTTAATTTTATAAACGCATATGGCATATTACCAATTCCAGTGGAAACTGAAAAACCTGTTAATTGCACTAAACGTTTTAGTTTAGAGTCACCCATTACTTCATTGGCAATTGACAATAACTCAACATCAGTAACATGTTTTCCTTGATCCCCAATTGATTTCACTTTTGTAAGAATTTGTTTTAACTGATCCTTATCGGGTTGTACTCCATACTCTTCAAGCATAGAATTAATTCCATGAGCGCCAGCATGTTTACCCACCTGAAGCCATCTGTTACGCCCTACAATTTCAGGGCTGATTGGCTCATAGGTAAGCGGATTGCTCAAAACTCCATGAGTATGTATACCTGATTCATGACCAAATGCATTTTCACCTATGATTGCCTTGTTAGGTTGAACTGGCATTCCAGCTAATTTTGAAACATATTTTGATGTCTCATAAAGAAGTTCAGTTTTGATGTTAGTCTCCCAAGATTGATCAAATCTCAAGCATTGTAATGCCATCACAAGTTCTTCGAGAGATGCATTACCCGCGCGTTCACCAATACCGTTTATTGTTACATGTGCACACTGCGCGCCAGCTTGTATTCCGGATATGGCATTAGCTACCGCAAGTCCAAAATCATTATGGCAATGCATGCTAATTGGTAATTTAGTTGCCTCAATAGCATCCCTTGTGATTTCAGCGATATATTGTGGCGTTGAATACCCAACAGTATCAGGTATATCTATTCTATCAGCTCCAGCTTTTGTAACTGCTGTAAATATTTTTTTTAAGAAATCACGATCTGTGCGTGTTGCATCCTCAGCTGAGAATTCAACCTGTAAACCTCGTGATTTTGCATATTCAACTGATTCTACAGCCTTTTCAAGCGCCTGATCTTGTGAAAGATGTAATTTATGCTGAAGATGAATATCTGAAGTTGCAATAAACGTGTGAACGTACTTTAAACCACAGTCAATTACTGCATCAATATCTCGTTGATTTGTTCTAGCAAGACCACATAACTCAGCAGATAGATTTGCCTGTGTGATCATTTTAATGGCATTTTGTTCTCCTTCTGAGATAACAGGGAATCCTGTCTCTATAGCATCAACACCCAACTCATCTAATTTTTTTGCAATGCTTAACTTGTTTTCAGGTGATAAAGCAACGCCAGGTGACTGTTCTCCGTCCCTCAATGTTGTATCAAAAATTCTGACTTTCATTTCATATCTCCTGGCTATTATGAATTTTTGCTCCGTACGTATCTGCTAACTTGTTAATCTCTGTATTATCTGACTCTCCATTTGATTTGATCTTAAACAACACCAATTCTTTATACACAATATCTTTCTCATCTAGTCTTTTGACCTCTATTGTATCAATCATTTTATCAAGTTGTTTAACAATTTGCGCAATTTGTTTTTCAGTACCAACAGTTGTTATTGTCATCTTGGAAAAATCAGGATTTTCCATCACGCCTACTGATATGCTATCTATATTGAAATTTCTAGCTCTGAACAAGTGAGTGACTTTGAATAATATTCCTGGTTTGTTTTCAACTCGAATTGATAATATTGCCCACATAACACTCACTACGATGGTAAGATCATATCCTTTAATGAAGTTCCAGGTGCAACAAATGGTAAAACATCTTCTTCTGGATCTATTGGTATATCAATTACTGTAGCAACATCACTGTTAAGACCAGCTTTAACTGCTTTACCTAACTCATCAAGTGACTGTGCTCTTATACCTTGTGCACCGTATGATTCTGCTAATTTAACATAATCTGGACATTTTTTTAGATCATCTGGACATTTTTTTAGATCAATTCCAATCATTCGTCTATCATAAAATGTTCTTTGCCATTGTGCAACCATTCCCAATGAAAAATTGTTAATCAAGAATACAATAACAGGAATGTCCTCCAATACAGAAGTTGCGAGTGAATTTTCTGTCATGTTGAAACTTCCATCACCAGCAATGTCTACTACTGCTACATCTGGTCGCGCAACTTTTGCGCCAATTGCCGCAGGAAATCCCCATCCCATTGTTCCAAGACCAGTGGAACTAAAGAATGTACCAGGATGTATAGCATCAAAGAATAATGATGCCCACATTTGGTGCTGACCTACTTCAGTAGTGACAATTGATTCCTTTGGAAGTACTTCCCTCAATTTCCTTAAAATCTTGGCTGCTGACATTTCACCTGGATGTAATTTTAGATTCTCACGCCAATAATCCTTAACCTCATTAACGTGTTTTAACCAATCATTTCCATCAGATTTTTTTAATGCTTTTTTCGCAAGAAGTTTAAGCATAACTCTTAACGATGCTCTAACATCACCAACAACTGCAACTTGTGTTGTCTGATTCTTTCCAATTTCTGCAGGATCCACATCCATATGGATAATCTTCAAATTTCTTTCAAACTCTTCAAATGTTCCAACAGAACGGTCCGAAAACCTTGTACCAATTGCTAAAACACAATCGACTTCTGTCATAATCTTGTTAGCTTCCGCATGACCATGCATTCCAATTGGACCCAATGAAAGTGGATGGTTCTCTGGGAAAGACCCCTTACCCTTGAATGTTGTCACAACGGGAATCATTAACAACTCAGCGACAGATTGGAGTTCTGCAAATGCAGATGAGATTATTGTTCCACCACCAGCTAAAATTATTGGTTTTTCTGCGGAAAGAAGTAAGTCTATAGCTCTTTCAATGTTTACCATATCAACGTCAGTCCACGGATGATAGCCAGGCATTCTAACCTCATCAGGAAAAGTAACTTTTGCTTCATTTTGTTGAACGTCTTTTGGTATATCAAGCAATACTGGACCAGGTCTGCCGGTTTCTGCAACGTAAAACCCTTTTTTTACAACTTCAGGAATTTCTTCAACTGTTCTTGGTTGGAATGCATATTTTACAGATGGGTTTGACATTCCGATTATATCACT
>LULS01000046.1_pt1 | contig 13784 bp, 15 predicted proteins | sample 728101 | NCBI WGS metagenome assembly LULS01 (sample SAMN03860283, study PRJNA289734) | marine metagenome | biome: seawater column; feature: ocean; material: water; isolation source: Red Sea water column Station 108 - depth 200m | place: Saudi Arabia: Red Sea | collected 2011-10-15 | depth 200 m | reverse complement strand
CCCTTTGTGCATCTTCTGCAGATTTCACAAAACTCTTTGACACCGAACCTAATGGGCCTATCGTGAGCTAAGGGCAAATTTGTGTAGACTTTCCCTAAACGGATTCGAGGGCCGTACTTTGGAGTAATTAGCAACCCGTGTCTACCGTATTCACCAAGACCAGCCTTAATCGCATAGGGAATTGCTAAGGATGTATCATTCATACTACCTATAGCCTCATATCCAAGATTTCGTATGTATTGCGATAGAGAAAGTACGACAAGGGCATCCTGAGAATAACCCAGCCCTGTTGCAGAACCGCTCAGAGCTGAAGGCACTGTTCTAACCAATTCATAGTCCATAGGTTGTGCAATAACAATAACATTATTTAAAGTCTCAGGAATCTCAGCGGGCCTAGAAATAGCACTCATATCGCTGAATTTCCTACTGTATTCCCAACGATTGTCGTAGTTTGTAATACCTACAAGACCAGCTCCAAATTCTAAAGCTATTTTCTTGATTTCATCGCTTGCCTGTTGTTCTGATCCCAAATCAATTTTTTCATTTGCAACGGGAGTTTGCAGGGTAAATGCATCTGAAAACCCTTCTCTTCGATCGTCATCTTTATTAATTTCAGTTAAGACGTCGCTGACATGCCAAGCGGCATTCCTTATGGCATAGTCTTTTTGCGTATAGCCGTCTGCTTTGCGCCAGGTTTTTAATGGTTCACGATAGGTTGCGTAAAACAGCTTGGTTTTATTGCTTTTAATAGATTCGTCCCACCAAGCTCGACGAAAAACATCATTTTTCTGATCAAATCTCTGAAAATTATCCAAAATCTGAAAGCCGGCCTCTAGGTCATCTGAATTGTTTTTTTTTGCTACTTCTTCACCCATAATTCTTTTCAGTATAAATTTGAATTCAGTATATACCCATCAGAGAATTCAAATCAAGAACAATCTGGTCAACCAAGTTTGGTTTTTCGCTTAGTAAAAAACTTTTGTAATAATAAACCAAAAATAATTAACACAATACCCACAACTGTTGAAGTTAATATAACTTCTCCAAGGAATAACTGCACAATTAACAATGATAAAAATGGTGTAATAAATACCAAACTGGTAACTTTTGCAACATTCGAGCTCAGTCTCAATGCCGATTGCCAAACAACGAATGTAATTCCCATTTCAAAAAGTCCAAGATAAGCGGCACCAATAAAACCGTTTATTGAAGGGATCACAAATGTAGAACTAAAGAGAACAGCAAAGGCTATGAAAGGCAAACTAAACAGAAAAATTAAAAAGAAGCTAACCACGATATCATTTTTTTGTTTTGTATTGAATAACCAAAACAAAGCCCAAATTACGGTTGTTATCAAAGCATAAATAACACCTTTCGGGTTATCAAATTGCAATGATAATAGATCACCATTGGTGGCAATAACAATCACTCCTATATAACTGATGATGATTGAGAGAAATGCCTTCATGCCGATTCTTTGCTTTAGGATTGGAATCGATAAAATAACCATCATCACAACCCAACTATAATTTATTGCCATAGCTTCTTGTGCTGGCAATATATCGTAAGCATGAAGTAGAATAATGTAGTAAAGGCAGGGATTTAAGATTGATAGAAGAGCGCAGCGCAACAAGCTCTCCAATGTGAAGCGTCTAATCAATTTTAATTTCCCCTGCAAAATAAGAATAAAGAAAAGAGCTAAGACTGAAAAAATAGTAGCATAAAAAACCAACTGAACAGGTTCCAAATATTCTAGTGAAAGTTTAAAAGCAGTGGCTACTGTGGACCAGAAAAAAATAGCAGTTGCTGCAAAAAAATAGACCTTATTTTGGTTTGAAATTCTCATAAATATCTTGATTTAATTTTTTAAATTAAGCGGTTACTTTATATAAGCATAACTGGCAAGTCACACCTTCTGCAATGTTATAGTCTGTTATGAAACTCTCCATACAAAGCCACAAATTCTTTTCTTCTAGCTCCCGGATTGTTTTTTCATAAGGTAAACGATCCCATTCCTGATCGCGCACAGTAAAGCTAATATATCCACCAGTTTTGGTGACACGTATCAATTCTGAAAATGCTTCAGGTCCAACGTGCCCACAGGTAAAAGTTCCAGCACTAACAATCGCATCAAAAGTATTATCTTTAAATGCAAGTTTTTCAGTTAAATCAGACAAAGCAAGAGATTGATACACGTTTTTTTTCAAAGCCTGGTCCAGCATAGTCTGAGAAAAATCAATTCCTACAATATTTTTAAATTTTCTCTCGTGAAGTACTTCACCTACAAGGCCAGTACCACATCCAGCATCAAGTATTTTGGCTTTAGAATTATCTATATATTTAATCAAAAGTTCGCTGGTTATCAAGTGACCAACATAGCCAATTACTTCAACAACATCATGGTCATAATTATCAGCCCATACCTTGTAGAGTTCTTCTAACTCTTCTTTATTATTGGTATGCAATGCATTAAATACCCTAGGATGCATATTGTCAGTATTTTTCAAGAGTTTCTCCGAGAATTATCAACAAAACCACTCAGGTGAGCATTAACTTAACCAACCAAAAAACTCATATCCTAAATTAAGGAAAGATGGGTCGATATATTTAAGTGAACTGTAAACACTATATTATCACGCTTTTCTATTCAAAGCATAACAATAGAGTATCAGGCCAATCCATACACCAATAAACCCAAATAATTGGTCAATGTTAACTGGCTCATCATGCAGTAAATAACCAACTAAAAACTGAATTGTAGGGGTAATAAAAAATAATATGCCCACTGTCGTCATAGGTAGGAGTTTTGCTCCAATAGTAAAAAGTGCTAAAGGAACAACAGTAACGAGACCTGCTAAGATTAATAACACATCTGTAGTTAAATTGACATTAAGAAAGGAGACCTCTTGAGAAAGATACATCCATATTGTGAATACAAATGCCACCGGTAAAAGTAATAAAGTTTCTACATACAGACCGGGTACTGCCGAAGTAACCATTGCTTTTCTTGCGAGCCCGTAGAAAGCGAAACTGACTCCAAGGATGAGACCCAACCATGGAAAAGAGTCACTACTAAAAACATAATATAAAGCTCCCACCGATGCAAGCAGAGCCGACCATTGCTTTAATCTGGAAATTCTTTCACGAAAAAAAATATAGCCTCCTATCATGCTTATTACAGGCGCCAGAAAGTAGCCCATAGAACCCTCAACTACTCGTCCAAGGTTTACAGCAACAATGTACATTCCCCAATTAATAGCTATAAGAGTTGCCGTTAACAACAAGAAAAGTATCTCCTTACGAGAAGCAATAGAGGTCTTGAAATTATCATGCCAACTTGATTTCAAGTAGATAATCACAAAAAGAATAGGCACAGCCCAAACCACTCTGTGAAGTAGAACTTCTGAGGGGTTTACGTGATTTAATAACGCCCAATAAATAGGGAACAAACCCCAAAGTAGATAACCTGATACGATAAGTATGATGCCTCTATTCATGAATTCTTTCCAATATAAAGAAAAAGTTCACTATTGTTGAATAAAGGGGAGGTTATTTAGAGATCTATCGTTTGTAAAAATTTTTTTCAGATTCATTATTGCTGTAGTTATCAAGATCTTTAGTGTTGTCACTGACAACATGCAAGGTTTCATTAATACGAAACAGGACAACAACAATCTCACAAGCTACCCGTGATGCAAGAGAGCCACCAACAATCCAAACCATACCACGCCAGAAATCACCCTCAAATATATCCCCAATACCTTTTGTTATAAATGCGAACAATAATATCCAATAGAAAACCGTAAGTAACTTTGGGGTCACCATTTCCTCTAGATAAAAAATGTAGTTTTTATCTAGTTTATCAAACCGTTCAAGCGATGACTTAGCAGCTTTTTTCACGCTATCCCATAATTCATCCTGGCCCATTTTCAATCCTTATCCTAATAACTCTAAAACTATTATAATACTTTTGCAATTTCAGGTTGTATATTCATACCTTATTACATCACTTAGTTAAATAAGTTTAATAACAAAAAAAGCCCATCCAAGGATGGGCTTTTTAATAGATATTTAAAGTCTATTATTTATGGATCTTTACGTCAGTAAAAACACCACCAATAACTTCGCGCTCAGCGTACGAGCCGTTAGCTGTACCACCTGCATCCAACTCAACACCAGTAGCACCAACATAGTCAACAACCAGACCGCCCGAGATATACTTCAAGCATGTGCCTAAATCACCTGCATGACACTCAATACCCGGCGCATTAGCAATATTCATTACTTCTGCTTGTATTGCAGCTCTGTCAGTTGAACCTGCAGCCTGAGAAGCCAGAATAATCAAAGCCATTGCATCATAAGATTCAGCTGAGAATACACCAGAACCGTCAACACCACCTGCCTCAGCTACTGTTTTCCAGTTAGCACCAAGTGCAGCATCTGGAGATGGTAATGTACCCCATGAGCCGTCTGCAACCGCTCCTGAAGTGACTTCACTAATCATACCGTCACCAAAGACGTAGTCTGTAAACGCACCTGTATCTTCTGAAGCAGCAATAATTCCTCTACCACCAGTATCTGCATATCCAAGAACTGCAAGAGTAGAAGAACCACCAGCAGACAATGCAGCTACGTCAGCTGAGTAGTCAGCCTTATCGTCTTCATGTCCTGCCTTAGCAGTAACTGTTCCACCTGCAGCTTCATAAGCAGTTATGAATGCATCTGCTAATCCCTTGCCGTAGTCACTATTTGACCACGTTACAGCCATATCAGTTTGACCTCTAGAAATTGCAATATCTGCAAGTACTGGACCCTGTCTTGCATCCGAAGGTGCTGTTCTAAAGAACCAACCACCATCTTCTAGGGTAGTTAAGGCAGGTGAAGTAGCTGATGGTGAAACTGCAACTACACCATTAGGTACTAGAACATTGGTTATAACTGCACCAGTATTACCTGAGCAGTTAGGGCCCATAATAGCCATAACATTTTCATCATTAATCAGGCGTTCCGCTTCAGCAATTGCAACAGCTGCATCAATACATACTGAATCGCCTTGAACAACATTAAGGGTTCCTTGAAGGTACTTACCAGATGCATTCGCTTCAGTTACAGCGAGGTTAGCACCACCAGACATAGGTCCTATCATAGATTCAAGCGGCCCCGTAAAACCTTGTAACTCACCAACATTAACGGTAGCACCGAAAGATGCTGTCGCCATAGTTGCTGAAAGAACAAGACCAGCCGTATTTCTAATATAACGTTTCATTTTCTCTCCTATTTATAAAAAAAAGCCTCCCAATGCTTAATAGATTAAAGCACATTTCAAAAGGGATTCGGGTTAATGATAAACATTTTCTTGGGTTTTGTGTTGAAAATATTTAAAAAAAGTAAAGAATGAACTTTTATTATTGAAGATGTTTTTTTCAACTATTTATACAATTACTATAGCTCTTTATTTTTTTCCGGAAGAATGCCCCCAGGGGAATATCTCATGATCAAGAGCAATATAGTTCCCATAAAGACTAGCCTCAGATAGTGAACTCGATCCTCAATAAATTCTAGTGATGCACTCCCTTCCTGCATAGTATTGCCAAGCATTTCAACAACCCAAAGCCCCATTGGGCCAGACTGAATCCATATGAACCAGATTATAAATGCACCCAAAACAGACCCCAAATTATTGCCAGATCCACCAAGAATAACCATTACCCATATCAAAAAAGTAAACCTGAGGGGAACGTATGCAGTAGGAATGAATATTCCATCATAAGTCACCAATAATGCACCGGCAACTCCAACAATTGCAGAGCCAATAACAAAAATTTGAAGATGCTGGCGAGTGATGTTTTTACCCATAGCCGAAGCAGCAACCTCATTATCTCTTATGGCTCTTACTTTTCTACCCCATGGAGAGTTTAAAGCAAGATTGGAAAGCACAATCAAAGCTACTAAAATTAAAACAAATAAGCCTGAATAACAAAGTTTAACAAAAACGACTGATGCTCCTCTGACATACTCACTTAACTGAGCAACTTGGTCTGATTGAGTTAATAGTGCCAGGTCTGAGCGATGAATCCAGGCAACAATATTTTGCAGCCATTCAGACTTCTGCATGTCAACCTCATAAGGAACAGGTCTAGGAAGTCCGGCAACATTTTTTACCCCACGTACCAACCAGTCTTCATTTTTAACGACATAAAGAATTATTTCTGAAATACCCAAGGTTGCAATTGCAAGATAATCCGCCCTTAAGCTCAAAGCAATCTTTCCAATCCACCAAGCAGCTCCTGCAGCAGCCAAGCCTCCAACAATCCATGAAAAAGCAATGGGTAAACCAAATCCTCCCATATAGCCTGAAATTGCTGGATCTACCTTTTCAATAACATCTGAAGCTTCAGAAAAATAATGTCTCGTAAATAGATAGCCAATAACAACTATTAACGCAATTAACCATTTATTAAAGCCTTTCTTATTGAGCACTACTCCAGTAATAATGGTTAAAGCGCCAAGAGCTAGAGCAAATAACATTTTTAAACCACCTGCATCAATAGCTTCGGCAACAGGCTGCTGAGATATCAAAACTACACTGACGCCACCTAGAGCAGCAAAACCCATGATTCCAACATTTAATATACCTCCATAACCCCATTGAATATTGACGCCCAGAGCCATAATAGCTGAAATTAGAGATAAGTTAATAATGCCAAGTACCAATGCCCATGATTGATTCAACCCAACAAATAGAAGCACCAGACCCATAATCGTAAAACTAATTATTGTTTTATAAGACTGCCATACATTATTAAAATTACTCATCGATTATCACCTTGCCTTTAAATAACCCTCTAGGCTTAATTAAGAGAACAGTTACTAAAATAACAAAAGATATTGCATATTTATATTCGGTTCCAATAAGCTGAACCAAGGGCTTAGGATGCATAGATAGTGGCAACAAATATATTAGAAACTTCTTATAGGCGTAGGTAAGCAGTACCTCAGAAAAGGAGACTAAATAGGCGCCTGCTATTGCCCCCAATGGTGATCCAATACCGCCTACGATGACAGAGGCAAAAATTGGCAAAAGTAACAAATGATATTGTTGTGGTGCGAAGCCTTTATCAAGCCCATAAAGTGCACCAGCTATCGTAGTTAGAACTGCGACCAGTAACCAGGTTATTTGAACCACCCTATCTGGATCGATACCTGAGAGAAGAGCCAACTCTTTATTATCTGAATAAGCGCGCATAGCTTTTCCAGTTTTAGTTTTTTGTAAAAAATAAAATAAAAAAGAAACTAGCAATATGGCAAGAGTTACGGTTAAAAATTGAGATGTTTTCAGTGCAATTCCTTGCTCAAGTCCAGTAAATGCCTTAAATTCTCTGACAGAAAAAATAAATCTCTCACCATCTGCAAATCTTTGTGGAGCAGCCCCTAATATAAACCTAACTATACCGCCTGTAATGAACATAACGCCTATTGATGCTGTAATACCGACAATACTCTGCTTAATCTTTATTCTGCGGTAGTGTCGATATACCAACCTGTCCATTATAAGCATATAAATTGAGGTTCCAATTATCGCAATAGGAATCGCTAGGAGAGCGGTAGGAAATCCACTAATTGTCCATCCTTTACCAATCATATAACCAGAAACTAATATAACAATCATTGTTCCAAAAGCCATGCTGTCTCCTTGGGCAAAATTGGAAAACCTTAAAATTGCATAAACTAGAGTTACCGCTAAAGCTCCTAGAGCTAATTGTGAGCCATAAGATAATGCTGGAAGGATAACAAAGTTAGTTAGTAATGCTAAGGCGTTAATGATATCAATCGAGTCTGACATTTAACCTCCCAAAAATTTCTTTCTAACTTCAGGATCATTAATCAACTCTCGACCCGTTCCAGTGTGTTCATTACGTCCCGATACCAAAACGTAACCCTTATCAGCTATATTGAGCGCCTGCTGAGCATTCTGTTCAACCATAAGTACCGCCATGCCGGCATTTCTAACGTCTAAAATATTTGAAAAGATTTCATCCATAACAATTGGGGAAACCCCTGCAGTAGGCTCATCTAGAAGCATGACCGAAGGTTTGGTCATCATTGCTCGTCCAAATGCGACCTGTTGCCTTTGACCACCCGAAAGCTCTTCTGCAAGTTGTTTGCGCTTCTCGTAAAGTATAGGAAATAATTCATAAACCTCATCAATGGTTTTGCTAATATCGTCTTTCCTAAGAAACCCACCCATTTGAAGATTTTCTTCTACTGTCATTGATGGAAACACATTCTTTGTCTGTGGAACAAAAGCCAAACCTTTACTAATTCTATCCTGAGTTGAAAGCATTGATATATCTTGACCATCTAATTTAACTTCGCCAGCTGTCGCCTCCAGCATTCCTAGAAGTACTCTCATGACGGTTGACTTACCGGCACCATTCGGACCTACAATGACTGCAAGCTCTCCTTTTTCGACTTCAACGGAGCATTCATGCAGTATCGGTACCACACCATAAGCGGCTACCAAATTGGTTCCCTCTAGATAAGCCACTACGAAGAAACCTCGGTTCTCAGACCTTTACCCAGATAGGCATCGATTACTGCGTCGCTGCTTTTAATTTCGTCTGGAGTGCCTATGGTCAGAATTTGACCTTCGGCTAGAACAACAACTGGGTTGCACAATCTGGAAATAAAATCCATATCATGCTCAATCATACAAAATGTGTAACCTCTTTCTGAGTTGAGACGCAAGATGGCATCTCCAATCTGCTTCAATAGTGTACGATTCACTCCTGCTCCAACCTCATCTAAAAGCACCACCTTCGCGTCAACCATCATTGTACGAGCCAACTCGAGTAATTTTTTCTGCCCTCCAGAAAGGTTTCCTGCCCTTTCATTTTTTAAATGACTGATATTCAAAAAGTCAATGACTCCTTCTGCTTTTTCTTGTAGAGCTTTTTCTTCTTCTTGGATTTGTTTTCGCTTGAGCCAGGTGTTTATTAAATGCTCACCCAACTGATTGGCAGGAACCATCATTAAATTCTCTAACACACTAAGGGTTGGGAATTCATGCGCAATTTGAAATGTCCTCAGTAATCCCTTGTGAAAAAGTTGATGAGAGGTTAAATCGGTAATATCTTCACCATCAAGGACAATTTCGCCTTCTGTAGGTTGATATAGACCCGCAATTAAGTTAAACATCGTGGTTTTTCCAGCGCCGTTAGGACCAACCAAACCGGTAATAGAGCCTCGGTCGATGTGTAAATCAACACCATCAACAGCCTTGATACCGCCAAAATGTTTTGATAAATTCTTAACTGTAATCATGAATTAAATTCCGGTCTTCAGCCGTTATAACAACAATTGCCAAATTATCCTTTATTTCTTATTGGCTATACCTCTATCTTTAAGGTAAGACTTTTTTGAAAGTTTTAACTACTACACTTGAATAAACTCCTGCAGTAACATAAGGGTCGGCATCGGCCCAATCTCTAGCTTCCTTAAGATCATCAAATTCTGCAACAACCAATGAGCCCGTAAACCCTGCCTCACCGGGTTCATTGGTATCAATAGCAGGATGAGGACCAGCCAAAATAAGTCGACCTTCTTCCTTTAATTTATTTAATCGATCAATATGCTGAGGACGTGCGCCAATTCTTTTCTCTAGGCTGTTTTCAACGTCTTGCGAAATAATTGCATATAACATTTGAATCCTTTAGAGATCTAATACGTCTTGCATGGAATATAGTCCATTTTCTTGATTAGCTAGCCATTGACAAGCTTTTACAGCTCCATTAGCGTAGGTCATCCGAGATGAGGCTTTGTGGGTGATTTCAACACGCTCCCCTTCCATAAAAAAGGTAACTGCGTGTTCACCAATAACATCACCACCTCTGATAGAAGAAAAACCAATAGTTTCGCTATCTCTAGGGTCTTCTTTACCCTCACGCCCATAGACTGCACATTCAGATAAATCTCTACCCAGTGCATTGGCAATGACCTCACCCATTTTAAGCGCTGTACCAGATGGAGCGTCGACCTTGTGACGGTGATGAGCTTCTACAATTTCAATATTGGAATCAGTACCTATCACCTTTGTTGTTGTCTCTAGGAGCTTGAGAGTCAAATTTACCCCAATACTCATATTCGGCGCAAATACAATCGGTATATCACTTGATGCTTGATCGATGGCCTTAAGTGCATTGTCACTAAAGCCTGTTGTCCCGATAACCATTGCTTTGCCTGCATTCTGACAAATTGATAAAGCTTCTAGTGTTGCTTCAGGTCGAGTGAAATCTACCAAAACGTCAAAATCTTTGAGCACTTGTTTGATATCATCTCCTCTATTAATTATTGAGCCCTGTGAAACACTGGAGTTAAGTTTAATAGCCCTTATTAATGCTCTCCCCATTCGCCCATTCGAGCCGGTAGTTGCAATTTTAGTCATTTAAAGAATCCTCAATAAAGTCATTATTTTTTGTAATTTTGTCAATTTCTTTGAGAGCTACAAGTAAACCGGATATTTGATTCATTGGCATAGAATTTAATCCATCACTTTTAGCAATAGATGGATTAGGGTGTGTTTCCATAAAAATGCCAGAGACACCAGCAGCAACGGCTGCCCTTGCAAGTACAGGAACCATTTTTCTCTGTCCTCCTGAGCTTTCACCTTGACCACCAGGTTGTTGAACAGAATGCGTTGCATCAAATACAACTGGACAATTTGTTGACCTCATACTAGACAAACCTCTCATATCCGAAACCAATGTGTTGTATCCAAAAGAAGTACCTCGTTCACAGATCAATATCTGTTGATTGCCAGTTGCCTTAGCCTTTTGAACAACATTATTCATATCCCACGGGGCTTGGAATTGACCTTTTTTAATATTCACAGGTAGACCTTGTTTGCAAACATTTTGAATAAAATTTGTTTGTCTAACCAAAAATGCTGGCGTTTGCAAAACATCTACCACCGAAGCGACCTCATCAAGTGGTGTATCTTCGTGCACATCTGTAAGTACAAAAACACCTACTTCAGATTTAACTTTTTCCAAGATTCGAAGACCTTCTTCGATGCCTAGACCCCGAAAACTATCTGCACTGGTGCGATTTGCTTTGTCAAATGAAGATTTATAAATAAAATTAATATCCAATTCAGCACATACTTTTTTTAAATAAGTCGCGCTTTCCATTGCCAATGACTCTGACTCCACAACGCATGGTCCAGCAATCAAAAAAAATGGCTGGTCTATACCAGCATGAAAATCTAATAACTTCATGAATCCTGCCCGAGACTTAAATATAAAAGTAAATTATATTCGTTTAAAATAACCATTGTTATAAATTCAATCAAACCATGGCTCAAAAGACACCTGACATATTAAAGCGCATTGTTGCGAGAAAGCTTGAAGAAATTGATGAATCAATGAGTCGAGTCTCGATAGAAAGGATGATCGAACTTACTAAGTTTTCCGATAATACGCGAGGTTTTTATAATGCGCTAGCTACAAAAACTAATAATCGCCAAAACGCAATTATTGCTGAAATTAAGAAAGCCTCACCTAGCAAAGGAGTACTGTGTGATAACTTTGACCCAGTTGAGATAGCAAAAAGTTATGAGAATGGAGGTGCCACTTGCCTGTCTGTCTTGACTGACCGAGACTTTTTTCAGGGAGATTCTCAGAATTTAATAAAGGCACGAGCTGCTGTATCTATTCCTGTAATTCGAAAAGATTTCATCATTCATCCCTATCAAGTCTATGAATCAAGAGCGATGGGCGCTGATTGTATTTTACTCATCGTATCCTGCTTGAAAGATACAGACCTTAAGTCGCTCAGTGATCTTGCAATATCCTTATCCATGGATGTATTGGTTGAAGCACATGACTTAAGTGAGCTAAAGCGCGCTCTTAAGCTTGACTTACCAATGATCGGTATCAACAATAGAAATCTTCGCAGTTTTGATGTCGATCTGCAAACTACCATAGACTTGCTTGAAGAAATTGGTGATGATAAACTCGTGATTACTGAATCAGGCATCAAATCTAGAAATGATGTGGCATTGATGCATAAAAATAATGTCTATGGATTTTTGGTTGGTGAAGCTTTTATGAGACAATCCGACCCTGGAAAAGAACTTAAGGAGTTTTTTCAATGAACATTTCTGTTAAATGGATAGATGGGATGTTGATGGTTGGTAAATCTGATAGTGGCCATGCCATCGTGATGGATGGACCTCCTGAGATTGGTGGGGAAAATTTAGGCGTTAGACCCATGGAAATGTTGCTGCTTGGAATGGCTGGTTGTACAATGATTGATGTTGTAAGTACACTCAAAAAAATGCGTGAAGATGTTGTTGACTGTCAAACACAGGTAAGTGCAGATCGTGACAAAGAATATCCAAAAGTTTTTACCAATATTCATGTCCATTTTATTTTGAGAGGAAAGCAACTTAATCCTTCAAAGGTTGATAAGGCAATCAAACTTTCATCAGAAAAATACTGTTCAGCTTCAATCATGATTGGTAAAACTGCAATCATAACTCATGACTATGAAATCATAGAGTAATGTGTGGTTTGATTTTATAAGTCTATAAACTTACTCAAATACTCATCCAAAATAAATCCAGTATAATATGCCTTCTTCGGAGAGATGGCCGAGCTGGCTGAAGGCGCTCCCCTGCTAAGGGAGTATAGGCTTTAACTCCTATCGAGGGTTCGAATCCCTCTCTCTCCGCCATACATCCCCCATTCCAATAGGCTTTATTTTTTTTATAATGCATAAAACTAGGGCTGATTAGTGCATGATTGGGCTAATTAATGCACGATTCTATTTTTCCTTTATTACACCTATTTACATATCAAATGCTAGGCTAAAAACTTTGACAATGAATCCACCAACAACTTTGCATTGTCCTGGGTAAAGACCAAAGGAGGTTTAATTTTAATAACATTATTATGTGGCCCATCAGTACTGAGAAGTATGCCAAGTTCTTTCATTTTATCAGTAATCAACTTTGCCTTTTCTGTTGCCGGTTTCAGGGTTTTTCTGTCTTCAACCAATTCGATTCCAATAAATAATCCAGCGCCTCGAACATCGCCAATCAATGAAAATTTATCTTTTAATAAACACAACTCTGAGAACAAATAATTTCCTACATTTAGGGCATTCTGCTGTAACCTCTCCTGTTCGATTACATTGAGAACAGAGAGTCCAATTGCACAAGAAACTGGGTTGCCACCAAAAGAATTGAAATACTCCATACCATTATTAAAGAAGCTTGCTATTTCAGCTGTGGTCACAACAGCTGCTATAGGGTGACCATTACCCAGCGGTTTGCCAATTGTGACGATGTCCGGGATGACTTCTTGTGTCTCAAACCCCCAATAGGCAGAGCCCCCTCTGCCCAAACCCACCTGAATCTCATCACTGATACAAACCCCAGAGGACGCCCTTATCCATTTATACGACTCCGCTAAAAAATCATTTGGTAACGGGATTTGCCCACCACAACCTAACATCGATTCAGCCATAAAGGTTGAACCCCCACCGTGCTTATTAATTGCCTCCTGAACCGCTTGGGCATATTGTTTCCCTGCCGTTTTTGGGTTATTAAATTCACCCCTGAATAAGTCTGGCATCGGAACAACTTCAACATGTTTTGACTTTCCCTGCCCACCCTTACTATTAAATTTATAAGGACTGATATTGATTAGAGAGTTGGTGTTTCCGTGGTAAATGCATTATCAAAAAAATTAAAATTAACAATTTATAGAGACAAAAAAGAA
>LULS01000045.1_pt1 | contig 13797 bp, 17 predicted proteins | sample 728101 | NCBI WGS metagenome assembly LULS01 (sample SAMN03860283, study PRJNA289734) | marine metagenome | biome: seawater column; feature: ocean; material: water; isolation source: Red Sea water column Station 108 - depth 200m | place: Saudi Arabia: Red Sea | collected 2011-10-15 | depth 200 m | reverse complement strand
CAAATAGATTACAATCATCGATTTGCAGGAAAAACTATACTTTACGATGTTAATGTGTTAAAGGAAATAAGATCAGATGAGGAAAAGACTACAGAGATCTTAAGAAAAGACATTCCAGTGGATAACGACAAAATATCTTTCAAAAAAAGTGGAAATATACTTGATATCTCAATACCTCAAGAAATATTTCGTATTGATGGCTTGCAGGTAATTAAGCACTTGACACAAATGGATATCTTCAAATTTGTTCCTACATTAGAAAAAATTAACTTTGTTGAAACACATGTAAACCAGACAACAAAACCTCAGGAGAAAAAGCCTGAAGACACGAAGACAAAATCACAAGATATTAAAAAAACATCTAAAACTAAATAACTTTAGTACTTTTAGCAAGTGCAATTGCCTTATTTTCAGTCATATTTACCTGGTTAAGTATGGTATATCTTTCCGGTCTCAATGACTGTGCAATTGTCAGTGCTCGTGCAAGGATGTTAGACTTTAATCCTATTTCTTTTGCAGTTGTTGGTGCGCCTACAGCTTTTAATGTTTTAACAATATTTTTCCAGTCTTGCCCCTGTAATTTTGCAATCATTATAGCACCAATCCCACATTTTTCTCCATGAAGACCAACTCCTGGTTCTAATTTATCTACAGCATGAGAAAACAAATGTTCTGCACCAGAACAAGGCCTACTACTTCCTGCAATACACGATGCTACTCCGGCGCTTATCAATGCCTCAACAATTTCTCGCACATCAGGTCCTTTTTTTGCAAATCGACTAGAATTTTCAATCAAAATCTTTGCACTCATCAAAGCTAAATGTGCTGAATACCGTCCATAATATTCACCAGTTTTATTATTGCCAAGTTGCCAATCACGTACAGCGGTAATCTTTGCTATTAGATCTCCGCAGCCACTTGCAAGTAACTTTTTTGGCGCCCTTTTGATGATATCTACATCAACAAAAACTCCAAGTGGTGCTGTGGCAACTAGGGAGTGAGGTTTTTTACCCTTGACTGAAACAAATGGACTAGCTATTCCATCATGTGATGCAGATGTTGGAATACTTACAAATGGCTTGCCAAGATTAAACGCGATCATCTTGGCAATATCAACGGAGCGTCCTCCGCCTACGCCAATTAACAGATCAGTTTTGTTTTTTTGTATATTTTTTTCAATTTCTTTTATTGATTTTGAATCATTAATTTTTGATAAATGCCAACTTTTTTTTATGTCAGAAGAAGCAAGTGATAAATCAATTTTTTTCTGAACTATTTTCTTAACGTTACTTCCTGAAATTAAAGAAACTTTTTCCGCATTGTTTAATGATTTTAAGAAATCTCCTATTTTTCCAATGTTTTTTTCTCCAACAACAATTAGTCTAGGTAATTCCATGGTGTGTGATAGCACGATCTTTTTCTGTTTCATATCAAATCCACAGACAAAAAGTTATTTAAAAGGGTATGAATAAATTCATAATATCTCATAATGAGGTAAATTATATGTCAAACGATGTGCAAGAAAAAATATTACATGGAACAACCACTGTAGGAATTAAGGCATCTGATGGTGTAGTTTTGTGTGCGGATATGCGAGCAAGCGCTGGATATTTTATTGCAAATAACAATACAATGAAGATTCAAAAGATCTATGACCATGCTGGTTTAACATTAGCTGGTGGTGTTGCAGATGCACAAAATCTTACTGATATTTTGAGATATCATGCAAGTGTTCATGCTGTTCAAAAAAATGAAAATATCACTATAAAATCATTGGCAAGACTTTGTTCTCTTGTATTTCACCAAAACAGAGGATATCCATTCATAGCAGATATCTTGCTTGGTGGATATGATAGAAATGGGTCAGCTTTGTTTAATATTGATATGTTTGGTTCAGTTGAAGAAAAATCCTATGTAACAACTGGGAGTGGTTCTCCTGTTGCATATGGTCTTTTAGAAGATGAGTATCGTGATGATCTAAAAATTGAGGATGCGAAAGTAGTAGCTCTTCGAGCAGTGAAAGCTGCTATTGTAAGAAATATTGGTACTGGTGATGGAATCAATCTTGCAACAATTGATAAAAATGGATTCCGTCTTTTGTCAAAGGAACAAAAAAAATCTATTATAGCTCTTTAGTGATTTAATGCAAAAAAAACAGCAGGTAGTATCCAACAGCCAAAGTATAATGGCAACCATACTGAAAAGTATACCCAAAGAAGCAAACGTGACAAGGATTGATTATGAAGGACCACGCATTGCTCTATACACAAAAACTCCCAAATTTCTGATGGAAAATAGTGCACTTATTGCATCTCTTGTTAATGAAATAAAGAAGCGAATTGTGGTTAGAACAGATGAATCAATAAGAAAAAACGTAGATGATGCAAAAAAAATTCTTGACGAGAATGTACCAAAGGAAGCATCACTACAGGGAGTATTTTTTGATACCACAACAGGCGAAGTTTCCATTGAGGTGAAACGCCCTTGGCTTTGCCAAAGAAACGTGGAAGAATTTAATCATGCAGAAATGGCTGAAAAAACGGGATGGAAAATACGTGTTCGAAAGTCTACCACAAAACCATCAAACACAATCCAATCTATTAACTATCAACTAAAAATTTCTGCTGCAGAGAGGGCAAAACATCTCAAACAAGTGGGAGAGCAAATTTTCAGATCTAGGCTAGTACAAAAATCAGAAGTCTCATTATTGACGTTAGGTGGTTTTGGTCAAGTTGGCAGATCATGCATGTTATTGACAACACCTGATAGTAAAATCTTGATTGACTGTGGAGTAAATCCTGGTGCACAAAATCCTAATGAAGCCTTTCCTCGTCTTGATTGGTCTAACATTACTCTTGATGAACTTGATGCAATAGTAATAGGTCACGCTCATTTTGACCACACTGGATTTTTGCCAGTTTTGCTCAAATATGGTTACAAGGGTCCGATTTACTGTACAGAACCTACACTTCCAATGATGAATTTAATACAGCTCGACTCAATTAAAGTTGCAACAGCACAAGGAAAACTACCACTCTACTCAGAAAGAGATGTTTTTCAAGTAATGAGACAAGCAATAACTCTTCGTTATGGTACAGTAACCGACATCTCTCCTGATGTCAAACTAGTTCTTTCAAATGCTGGACATATTTTAGGTTCAGCAACATGTCATTTTCATATTGGCAATGGTGATCATAATTTTGTATATTCTGGTGATATCAAATACGGTAAAAGTATGCTTCTTGAAAGCGCTTACACTAACTATCCTCGGGTAGAAACTCTCCTTATAGAAAGTACATACGGTGCAAAAGAGGATATACAACCATCCAGGCAAGAAGTAGAAACAGCATTCATTGCTTCAGTTAATTCAGTTCTCAAAGAAGGTGGAAAAGTTCTCATTCCAATTCCAGCGGTTGGTAGAGCGCAAGAGCTTATGATGGTAATTGATCAATATATGAAATCTGGTCAACTTACTGAGGCTCCAGTGTTTATGGAAGGTATGATACAGGAAGCTACAGCAATTCACGAAGCATATCCAGAATATTTAGCTAGAGAACTTAGACAGAAAATTTTAGAAACAGATGATAATCCATTTGATTCTGAATACTTTACAAACATAGAACACTCAGATGCACGAGAAGAACCATTACGTGAGGAATCACCTTGTATTATTATTGCAACCTCTGGTATGCTAGAAGGAGGACCTGTGATTGAATACTTGAGAAATATTGCTCCTGATAAAAAGAATAAAATTTTATTTGTATCCTACCAGGTTAACGGTACACTTGGAAGAAGGGTCATGGATGGTGCTAGGCAAGTTTCGCTAATGGGAAAAAATGGAAAGATTGAGGTCGTTTCTATTAATTGTGGGATTGAAAGACTTGAGGGATTCAGTGGACATAGTGATTATAACCAGCTAATGTCATTTGTCCAACGGTTGAGACCAAAACTAAGGCGCGTCCTTGTAAATCATGGAGAAAGAAGAAAATCAGAAAATCTATCCATGTCAATACGTAGAATGTATCGAGTCTCTACACATTACCCACAAATTCAAGAAGCTATAAAATTATTTTAGATCGTAATCAGGCTTCCAAATTTTTACGCCCTGTGGAGTTACAATAATTCTTTCATCTCCAAGTCGTGCAATATCAGCATTTGAATCCCTTGCAATTACATACAATTCCTCAACAACCTTTCGGAGTTTTTCAACATCTTTTTGGGCAAGTGGCGTAACCCTAAGAATTAAGATCATTCTTTTTTTCACATCCTCCTTAATTGTATGAATGTCACTAGGATCTCTTATCGTAATTGCTTTAACGTATGTCTCCTGTTTTTGCATAGCTAATCTGGGATCCACTACCTCAAAAACTCTTCCATATCTTCTTATGGTTACAGTATTATTTTATGCCTAGATTCTAAATTTTCTATAAGAAGTTTCTTCAGCCTTACTAACCGAAATTTCAGTTAAAGTATTTTCTTTCTGTACAGTTACAATGTCTGTTTGTCCCTTGGGTGCGTCAGAATAACGTAATGTAATTGTAGATGCAAACTCCACATGTTTTTCTGTAGTATGTCCTCTTAACAGCGCAATTGGTCCCATATGCTCCTTGGCTTCAAGCAAAATATCATTCGGTAACGCTAATCCTTTAATCATTTCATTTTCATCCTTGTTTCTTCCAACTACAAGCTTTGTATTTTTATCAAGACGGAAGTGTCTTCCAATTTTTAAAAGATCAATGTCATTGATTGTTGGTGTGTGTACATGACCGAATAGATCTTTTGCTCTTAATGAAAATGCCGGATCGGTAAGTAAGCATCCACCTCCTGCATTTGGAGGGTCATCTATCCCAAACTCTTTCGCCATTCGTAATTGTTCTTTTCTAGAACGTCCCCTGATCATTCCAAGATCTTTTCTTTTAATTATACCATCATTTTCAGGATCAGTGGCAGGTAGTAGTGCAGCTGACAACGGCCTGACAATCTTTCCTTCCAAACCAGATAATTTTTCAATTTTTTTCAACGCAGGTGCAAACTGACTCATCGGTCTTTGTCCTAGTACTTCTCCCGAAATAATAAATTCTGCACCAATCTCTTTCATGTGTTTCTTGCCAGCCTCAAACATCATGGCTCTGCAGTCAATACATGGATTCATTCCAGAACCAAAACCATACTTTGGATGCTTTAACATCTCAATGTACTCGTCTCCAAGATAAACTGTTTTTAGATCAACTCCTAGATTGTCTGCTTTTTCTCTAATCTCAAAACCACAACCTCTACCGCAATCGAAATCACAAAATGGTGTCTTGATCGCAACCGCTGAAACTTCAAAACCCTGTTTCTGCATTGTTTTTACAGCAAGCGTGCTATCTAATCCACCAGAAAGTAGTGCAACAACTTTCTTTTTCTCTTGCTTTTTTGCCATTAAGGTTACAGAATAATCTGTATATACAAACTTTGCAACAAACATAAATTCATAAAAATACCTTTTTGAGCAGTGAATACACGAAGAAAAAAACTGGAAAAATACTCCAGTTCTCTTAATTGTGATACTTTGGTTACTTTTGAACCTGAGAATCTGTTCTATCTGACTGGCTTCTGGGGTGAAGCCATAGGTGTGCTTGAAAAGGGTGGCCAAACTACTATCATAGCTCCTGAACTAGAGGCAGAAAGAGCAAGGGAGGAGTCGATCAACTGCGATATTATAACCTCACAAAGAGGCGGACTAGTCTCAACTCTGGGTTCTACATTAAACAAGAAAAAAGTCTGTATTGACTCTCAGAATTATGAACAAATTAGTTTGCTAAAAAAATCTATTCCTAGATTAAAGCAATCTTCTAAACCGTTCCATGATGCACGCATAATCAAAGATTCTGATGAGATACGTATTTTGAAAAAAACATCATCAGTTATTGATGAAATGTTTGATCTGTGTATACAAACCATCAAAAAAGGTCGCAGAGAATCAGAACTTCAAGCAATTTTAATGGCTTTTGCAAACGCAAATGATCTTTTTGACACCGGCTATCATGCAACTTTGAATCCGTTGATAATAGCTAGTGGCAAAAACTCTTCGCTTCCACATGCGCAAGTTACCAAAAGAAAATTTGCTGATGGGGATATGATTACAGTAGATTTGACCTTACGATACAAGGGGTATGTCTCTGACGCAACTAGAACATTTGGATTGGGTTCCATTTCTAAAGAGGCTAAAAATATTTACGAAATTGTAAAAGAATCACAAAAAGCTGGACTGAAGGCTGTCAGACCACAAAAAACATGTGCGTCAGTAGATGATGCATGCAGAAAAATTATAGATGATAACAATTATGGGCAATATTTTATTCATTCTACCGGTCATGGAATTGGATTAGATGTACATGAAAACCCAAATATTTCTAGCAAAAACAAGGAAAAACTAAAAAAAGATATGGCGATTACTGTAGAGCCAGGTATCTACATACCAAAAAAATTTGGTGTTCGCATAGAGGACTCCCTAATAGTAAAGGACAGAGCAGCTGTGATGCACAAGTTTACAAAAGACCTTATTGTAATTTGAAAAATTAGTAAGTTTTCGTACCAGTTTTACCATTCTGATGTTCCCAAGCAGCAAAACCGCCTTCAAGGTTTACGATATCAACCTTCATTCCAGACTTTATTAATTCCTCAGCAGCAATGTTTCCTCTATATCCAAAAGAACAGTATGTACAAATTTTCTTGTCCATAGATTTTTTTACATCAACTTGTTTTGTAAGAACTAAAAATAGATGGTGTCTTTCATTAGGATCAAACTCATCCTTTTCCGTCTTTCTTACTTTTCTAATTAATTGTCCTAATGGCAAATGAACTTCCTTGCCAATACTACCGCCAAGCAGTTCTTCTTGTTCTCGTACATCTATCAGCACATAGTCTTTGCGATTTTTTTTTAGTTCGTCCGCCTTGATAGATTTTGCCATTCTTGATTTTGTTGTAGTGGTAAATTTAAGCTATGCCTATTTAGTAACGTCAAAGAGTTAGTATGGTAATCAAAATAAAATAAAATTAAATACTCTGTAATTCTTAGGATCGATCTGACTCAACAAGCTCGTGACATAAGAAAGGCGTTTGGACAATTCTCATCCAGTAAGACACAAGTGTGTAACACTTTGAAACCTGTAGAATTAGAATTTGATTCACAGGAAGATGTTCTTGAGGCAACGCAATCAATTGATTTTGACAAGGGAGATATTATAATTAAAAAATCGGGAATCTATCTTGTAATTGCTGGACCACAGATTGCAAAGCTAAGAGGAGCAAGAAACCGTTGGATTGATTTTTGGTTAAGAGTAAACAACGTTGACCTTCCCAACTCTAACGTTAGACGTGTATTGACAGACTCTCAAGAAAAAGATGTCATACCTCTTAATGCTGTATGTCCACTGAACCGTGGTGACACATTAAACATAATGATGGCGGCTGAGACAGAGGGCGAAGGTATTGGCATAGAAGCATTGCAACCAGATGGTGAACCAACAATTCCGTCCATAATACTCACTCTTGTCCAATTAGATTAGGACGTAGTTCTAATTGTCTTCTAGCTTATCAAAGAAAAAACAAGTACACAAAAGCTTGCTAACAAAGACGTTATTGGTTTTTTTTATTTTTGTTACTTCCACATTCTTCGTTCACGTATCATTTGGTGCTACTGGGGAAAGAGATGCAGACTGCCACGTTTTAGAAATTAGTGAGCACTGTGATCTATCAGGAATCGGTCATTTAGTTTATGGTGATCTCATAGTTGGTGGGGTTTTGGCTCTTTTCTTCCATCACTTGGCACACAAAAACCAAGTTAGAATAGATAAGATCATCAATACAAACGAAGAGCAGAGACTGAAAAGAAAGGACTTTGCCGTATTTCATCTGAAATCTCAAGTCACTGCAATGCTCTTCAATTTAGGACGCATTAAGAAGATATCAGAGTTTTACAATACCGCAGTCAAATCAGAGTATCATTCACTCACAGTTGAAGAAAAGGAAAGAACTTGGAAAATTCGTACATTAAATGAAAGAGTAAAGTTTGAGGAGGAAAAGCTTGGGCGGTTACTTGATGTAATTAGAAGTACCCTCGTAGGAGCTCAAGACGTCTTGGAGCCTGAAGTAGTTATGCAAACAGACGGTGTAATTACATTTGTTGGAGAGATGGTAATTGAAGAACAACCAGATCAAACGATGAAATTTGTGAAATATTCAGTTTCTAAGAGGAAGGTTTTGTATCTTTTAGAGAAGCTAAAATCTTATTCTACCGTAACACATACGTTTAAAAAAATAGAAGAAACTGATGAAAAGGAACTAAGTGCTCAAGTGTATAGGCACACCTAAAATATCAGGAATAAATAACAAAATTATGGTAGGTCCAAAAGACGGTGGATTTGGTTTTGATCAGTCTAAAAAATATTCTACCGTAGAAAATATAGAAAAGATTTGTGTTCAATGCCAGGCTGGACAGCACAAAAATTGTCTTGCAAAAAACAAACAACAAACAAGTTGTGATTGTGAATACTGTATCATATATGGATAGTGATTTTTATGTATACTGGAAAAAGCTGTGATCAATGTAAAGACTGGCACAATAATTTAGATTTTAAAGCAGAAAAATATTCAAAAAATTTCCCACTCACTGGAAATCCATTTAAAAAGTGGCATGTAAATTGTCAGTGTTCATGTCATAAAGGCTAGTAGTCGATTTTTGTAATTCTTACGTTACTGCCCTTTGATTCAAAGAAGTGACCAAGAAAATTTTTTAGCTGCTCGCTTATCCTAAAACCAGCAGCATTTTCCATCATACCGGAATTTTCTATAACATCTGCCATCTCCGAGCTTAGCTCAAGATTGAAAAATGTCCAGCCGGCTTTTGCAAACGGCTCGTTTATTTTATAGCCATCTTTTATCTTGCAATTTTTTTCAAGCTCCACCATAGCTTTCTTTACTAGAATAATTTCTTCGTCATATTTTCTAGTACTTAGCTGAAATAAAGGTCTCATTCTATTTTAGAGAGAACTGTGTGTTCCATCACACTTTCCTGTAGAATCATTACTATGCTTGCAACCACAAAATGCAATAAACCCATCTTCAGTAGCCGTAAAGATTCTTGGACCTAATCCACTACCTGCATGACTACCATCGCACATAGGTTGTGATTGGGATTTTCCGCACATGCATACATGATATTCCTTCCCTGCTTCGACTTGAACTGGATACGGTCTCTTTTGTGGAATTTCTGGCTCGGTCATAATTTTTCTCTGCTAAACCCCTTTGTAAGTATGTTGATTAGGATTTTGGTTGTTTTCTAGAACATTCTATGCAAAATTCCCCAACCTCGAAAACATAAAGCAGTTTTTTACAATCCTTACATCTTCTCTCCGACCTTGTTTTATCGTAACCGTAAGGCATGATTTTTTTTATTACCCTATGGATTTATTTTTTATTTCATCAGCCATGACCAATACCGCCGCATGAATGAATAATTGTCATAAAACCTAATTCTAGCCTTAGACTTTCTTTTCTTCAATTGCCCTTCAATATACTTGAGAATATCATCACGTCTCTTTCTTTTGCTTATTAGATCACTCTCAATGATTCTCCTAGCAAATTCTTGCTCCATGTAAATTTCAAAAAACCACCATCCCGCAGCCATCTTGGCATCAGGACTAAACTTGTAGCCGTTCTTTGTATGTGTCTTAAGCTCTAGCTCGTTTAGTATCTCCTTGAAATTTTTGATGTCCGCATCAAAATCTACGGTCATAGCAGAAAACAGAGGTTGTTTGGTCATTTCTCACTGGTATTTTAGTTAAGATTTTTTTCAATGGTTTTACGTATGATTTTTACAATCTTAGACTTGGTTTTGCGACCAGTCTTAACAACATTCTGGGAATCAACCAAAAAGACTTCATTATAGTCAGAGTTATTATATCCTGAACCAATGTCGTTGGCTACCATCAGGTCAGCATTAGACTCTTTCAGTTTCTTCCTTGCTCTGGAAACTAGCTCTTTTTTTGATATGTTGGCTTCAGCTTTGAAACCTACTAGAACTCCTTTGTGGATTTTTTTGATATGATCAATAATCTTTGGCGCCCTTGCAAGTTTGATAATCGTATTTGTGTGACTTTTGATCTTTGTGTTTGAGTTTTTTGGTATAAAGTCAGATGCAGCAGCCGCCAGTATCACAACATCAAATTTTTTCTTTAGCTCTTTTTTGACTGCATTAAACATCTCAGTAACTGTCTCTACTGCAATTACTTTGACACCTTTTGGCGGAATAGCTGTTCCAGGACCATAGATCAAAGTAACTTTTGCACCAGCGGAAACAAGTTCAGATGCCAACAGTGTTCCAGTCTTTCCCGTGCTCATATTTGTCATAACACGGACAGGATCAATTTTCTCAACTGTGGGACCGGCGGTAATTAGGACTTTTTTTCCTTTGAGTTTTTTTGACTGTCCAAACTTTTTCAAGACAAAGTCTAAGACATACTCAGGTTCAGGTGCCTTTGCCTTTCCCTCGATCATTTGCGGGGAAACAAAGTCTATTCTTTTTTTCAAGAACTCAATGTTTTTGCAAACAGCTGCATTTTCATACATAGATGCATGCATAGCAAGACCCATCAGTATTGGAATTTTTGATCCAAAAGCAACAGTAAGAACGGTAGAGATTGGTGTATCATCTATACCATTTGCAAGTTTTCCCAGAGTATTTGCAGTAGAAGGATAAACTATAATCAGATCAGATCTGTTATAGTCAGCAAGATCAATATGTTCCATATTTCCAGTAAGTTTGGTTATGACGTTATTTCCAGTGGCCCATTTCATGTAGTCTGGCTTGATCAGCTTTGTGCTTGCGTTACTCATTACACACTTTACATTCGCACCGTGGCGCATCAATAATCTTGCAAGTTCTATTGATTTGTAGGCTGCAACTGAACCTGCAACACATAAAACAATTTTCTTTCCAGAAAGTTCAATACCATAACTTTCTACAATATCTAATGATGGATGTTTGCTCATTTTTGTTCCTCCATGTGGAAAGAGTGTTCGTCAGTTGGAAAGGCAACGTCTTCCACGTCTTTTACGTATTGGGATATAGCTTTTTTGATCTGTCCTGATAGTGAGAGATATCTTTTTACAAATTTTGGCTGTAATTTCTCAAAGAGTCCAAGCATGTCATGAATTACTAAGACCTGCCCGTCACAATCCTTTCCGCAACCAATACCAATTGTCGGAACAGAAACTGTTTTAGTGATCATTTTCATCGTCTCAGCTGTAACCATCTCAAATACAATGCTGAAACATCCAGCTTGTTGTAACGCTTTTGCATCCTCCAGCAAAACTTGTGCATCTTCTTTTGTTTTTCCTTGTACCGTGTACTTTGTTGCAGTTTGTGGCAGAAGACCAAGGTGCCCCATCACAGGAATTCCAGCTTTGATAATTGCTTTGATTATCTCAGGAAGTCTGCCCTCTAGTTTTACTGCATCTGCTCCAGCACTAATTAACCGCTCTGAATTTGAAATGGCATCAGCCTCATTTTCATATGACTTGTTTGGAAGATCTGCAACAATCAAAGAGTTTTGTCTTCCATTGGATACTGCTTTTGTAAACATAACCATTTCATCCATGGTGACAGGGCAAGTATTTTCATAACCAAGCATTACCATTCCTCCACTATCACCTACAAGCAGAATATCTACCTGGTCACAAAGTGTTGCCATGGTATAGTCATAACTTGTAACTACAGAGATCTTTTGATTTCCCTTTTTTTGTATGATATCATTTACTGTATTATGCAATCGAGGTTCTCCTCTTCAAATTATTCTTAATTTCTGAAAGCGCACTAGCTAAAGCCTTTTTGTTGTTGAAGTTAGATCTTTTTCTTTTGGATTTCTTACATGCTGAAACAAGCAGCTTCATTCCGCGAACTATGTTATCAACAATAGTAATATCAGCAGTTTGGGAGGTTCTTGACAGTGGATTAAGGTCAAATGTGATTACAGTCTTTCCAGCCCTCTTTAGTGCAGCAGTTCTATCTCCATCTTCTAGTGGAACAAGAATAACATCTCCGGCAAATATACCGTCTCTGTCTACAATTCGTCTGGAGCTATCAAGTCCACTAATCCTTCGATATGATTTTGGATTTGTGCCTAAAACCTGCTTTGCACCAGCCTTTTTTAGCGATTTTGCTATACTTTTCTTTCGATGCTCGTCATAGTAGAACAAGTTTACCTCAATTTTGGCTTTGGTAATCTTGGCAAGCTGAATAATCTCCTTTGGGCAAAGTGAAGCAACATTTCCGTTTACAGAAATTACCGGGCTATGGGCAGAAAGTAACGCACTAGCAGCTGCATTAATGGCAGCTCGTGCTGTCTTTGTTGTCTTTTCTCCAATCAAATAATCAAACGCCTCTCCCCTTCCGTGAGCTAACAATCCTTCTTTTGCAACAAGACCATTATCATATCCCTTGACAATTTTTTCACGTATACTCAAAGAGACAAAACGTGGATGAGATTTTGGAATATTCAATAAATCACCTAATGTATTTTTAATTTAGCCTTGCACCGAAACTATCTATCTTTGAAGATATAACAAGACCATCATATTTTTTCAAAATTTGTAAAATCCTTTGTTTTTTACGTGGAGTAATTAGTGAGAATAATGTCTCACCAAATAATGCCACCCCACACTTTATCCCATTTTCATGAAGCTCACTAATCACCTTCTTCATCTTTGGAGTTATGACGTGAATATATTGTGCAAATTTCAACGAGTTATCCTGAAACTCGTCAGTGTCCTTTGATTTAATTAATTCTCTAACCATTTTTCCACCTAAACCGTTTATCAAAGAAATTTTTTCCTTCAAGAATTTTTTTGTAGAAATAGGATTGAAGCAGATAATCATAACTTCCTGATTTTTTGGTACAAGTTTTTCCACACTTCCAACTCCAGGTGCTCCAGCCTTGGTTCTAATTTCAAATCCACCATAATATGATCCCAAAACATCGCCCAAACCAGTCTGGCATTTTACTTCAGCCAAATGGGCAATCCGTGCAACTTTGGTTTTTGAAAACCCAGTGTTTAGCGCCCGGTTTAATGCAAGTGCTAGTGACAATGCAACAGCTGCACTACAGCCAAGACCATAACCAACTGGGATATCTATTTCATGAGTTACATCAACAAAGCAATCATCATTACCAGCAAGAAACTCATTTAGCACATATTCAGAAACGCGTACATCACCTGTCTTGAATCCTTTTATTTGGATATGAAATTTAGCAGCGCCACTAGAATTTCCAGATACTATAACAGTAGTCTTTACACCTTTCTTGATTGAAAATCCGGCGCCCAATGATCCTACGTAACTGGGATCCTTTTGATCAAGCTCAGCTTTAAAAAAACCCGTAATATGAGCTGGACAAAATGCTCTTGCCTTCATGGATCGATTTAAATTCTTATAAAAATATAAAAATATGGCTTATACTAATTAAACTAGTTTAAATTGTCTAAATTTACACGGCGCCTGCAGAAGATTGGTAGCAGCATCTTGGTTTCACTTCCAAAAGAGTGGGTAGATGCCCATAATATCGGCAAGGGCTCACAGGTCCAGATTGAGACTGCAGAAAATAGTCTCTCCATAACCGCTGGGGAGGGCAAGAAGATGTCTAAGGAAATTGAGATAGAATATCCACTTCCAATCGAAGAGAACATAGCTGCCAATATTACTGGTGCATATCTGCTAGGATATGACGTCATCACGATTAGGGGCAAGTCTACAATCTC
>LULS01000088.1_pt1 | contig 13810 bp, 12 predicted proteins | sample 728101 | NCBI WGS metagenome assembly LULS01 (sample SAMN03860283, study PRJNA289734) | marine metagenome | biome: seawater column; feature: ocean; material: water; isolation source: Red Sea water column Station 108 - depth 200m | place: Saudi Arabia: Red Sea | collected 2011-10-15 | depth 200 m | reverse complement strand
ATTCCCATGCAGATGGTTGACATGAATGAGACAATGAAAGATGTTGAATTTAAAGTCTTTTCAGGCCCAGCAAATAGCGATAAGGGTAGAGTCGCTGCAATGAAGGTTCCTGGTGGGGCTTCGATTAGTAGTAAAAAAATAGATGACTACACTAAGTACGTTAGTATTTATGGGGCAAAAGGGTTAGCTTATATAAAAATTAAGGATAATGGGCCTTCTTCGCCAATCATTAAATTCTTGGGTGACGAAGTCACTAAAAAAGTGATCAAGGAAACCAAAGCAACAATTGGAGACATTATATTTTTTGGTGCCGATAAAACTAAAATTGTTAATGAATCTCTTGGAAATTTGAGAGATAAATTAGCTCGTGACCTTGACCTTTTCGATTCTGATTGGGCTCCTGTTTGGGTATTCGATTTTCCAATGTTTGATGTTGAAGATGATGGTTCCTTAAATGCAATTCATCACCCATTTACAGCACCTAGTGTTGATAGCGAAACGCTATTAAAAGAACCGGAAAAATCTCTTTCTCGTGCCTATGACCTTGTCATTAATGGCTCAGAAGTTGGTGGAGGTTCTATTCGAATTCATCAAAGTGATATGCAAAAGATAGTCTTAAAATTACTTGGTATTGATGATGATGAAGCTAGAAATAAATTTGGATTCCTTCTCGACGCCCTCGAATTTGGATGCCCTCCTCATGGCGGTATTGCTTTTGGTCTTGATAGGCTAGTGATGATACTTTGCGAGGCTGACTCTATTCGGGAAGTTATCGCATTTCCAAAAACGCAAACAGCAGCCTGTTTGTTAACCGATGCTCCTGCAAATATTCCAAAAGCACAATTACGAGAGTTAAAATTAAAGACAATCTAGTAGTAAAATCACCACAATGAATATTAGAGGTTCCATAAAAAAAGCGCTACTTGAAAAAAACGCCACTTTGGTAGCCCACTATTACGTTGATGCAGATTTGCAAACCTTGGCAGAAGAAACCGGGGGTATTGTTTCAGACTCTTTGGAAATGGCAAGATTTGGTCAAAACTGCGAAGCAGAAACAATTGTTGTTGCTGGTGTTAAATTCATGGGTGAAACTGCCAAAATTCTTTCTCCTGAAAAGAGAGTGCTGGTTCTTGATGATCAGGCAACTTGCTCACTTGACCTTTCTTGTCCTATCGATAAGTTTTCAGCATTTTGTGATGCCAACCCAGATCATGTCGTTGTCGTTTATGCCAATACTTCAGCCGAAGTCAAAGCTAGAGCTGACTGGGTTGTAACATCTGGTAGCGCCCTTAAAATAGTTAAGAAATTACACCAAGAGGGAAAAAAAATACTTTGGGCGCCCGACAAGCACCTTGGCCACTACGTTCAAGCGGAGACTGGTGCTGACATGCTTTTATGGGATGGTGCCTGCGTTGTCCACGAGGAATTCAAAGTAGAGGGACTTGAAAGACTTATGCAACACCATCCTGATGCAGCAGTTTTGGTACATCCAGAGTCACCCAAAGGAGTTATTGCTCTTGCTGATGTTGTTGGATCAACGACTCAGTTAATAGAGGCAGCTGCTACCAGACCTGAAAAAATATTTATTGTGGCGACAGACAATGGTATTTTTCATAAAATGCGTGAAGTAGCGCCAGGAAAAAAATTCATTGAAGCTCCGACTATGGGTGTAGGAGCAACTTGCGAATCATGTGGACATTGTGACTGGATGGCTATGAATAGTCTTGAAAAATGCTTGAGCACATTGAATACGGGTAACAATGAAATAAGGATTAACGATGAAGTTATTGAAAAAGCAAAGCACTCCATCCTTCGATTGCTCGCATTCACTCAATAGACTATTCACGGAAATAAATAATTAAGAATGGCAGGACATAGTAAGTGGCACAATATTCAACATAGAAAAGGTGCCCAGGATGCGAAGCGTGGAAAAGTCTTTACAAAACTCATCAAAGAAATAGTTGTTGCCGCAAAAATGGGTGGTGGTGTTATCGAAAATAATCCCTCATTGCGAGTTGTAATAGATAAAGCACTTGCCGCCAACATGAAAAGAGACACCATAGAAAATGCAATCAAACGCGGTACAGGTGATTTGGATGGAGAAAATTACGAAGAAGTACGCTATGAAGGTTATGGTTTGGGAGGCACTGCTATTATGGTTGACTGTTTAACAGACAACCGCAACCGAACAGTTGCTGATGTTCGTCATGCCTTTTCAAAGCACGGTGGAAACCTAGGCACTGATGGTTCTGTTTCCTATATGTTTTCAAAACAAGGCTTTATCAATTTTGCTTCAGGTGACGAAGATGCCATTATGGAAGTTGCTATTGAGTTTGGCGCTGATGATGTTATTACGAATGGTGACGGTTCCATTGATGTCATAACAAAACCGGATGACTTTTTTATTGTAAAGGATGCCCTTGTCGCCAACAATTTGAATCCAGAACACTCTCAAATCACTATGGAGCCAGATAATCGTGTTGAACTCAATTTGGAAGACGCCGAAAAGTTCATGAAGCTTATCGACAGACTCGAAGACTTAGATGATACTCAAGAGGTATACCATAATGCTGATATTTCTGATGAAGTAATGGCTCAATTATGATCTCAATTCATTCGGGAATTCAGGCTCTTCGAAACTTTAAAGTTAAAACTCTTCAACAAAAACTAAGATTAAAACTAACTAATTTGAGTTTGCTATCTACTGAATACATTCATTTCATTGAGTCCGACACAAAACTCAGCTCTGAAGACAAATCCCACCTCGATAAACTTTTGAATTACGCCCCATCGATTAATACTTCCAATTCGATTGATAGTGTTATTGTCACGCCAAGACAAGGAACTATTTCACCTTGGTCGTCAAAAGCAACTGAAATAGTTCATCTTTGCGGTCTCAAACAAATTAAAAGATTAGAACGTGGTATCAACTACCATTTCAATCGTCAACTTAAACCCAAAGAGTTGGAGATTGTTCTTAATATAATTAAATAATGCAGACATACTATTTAGCGAATTAGAACAAACACCTCACCAAGACATAAATGTAACTCTTTTAGGAAGATCCGCTATTGAAAAAGCTAATATCGAACTTGGTTTGGCATTAAGTAGAGATGAGATAGAGTACTTATATAATCAATTTAGTTTGTTAGATCGAAACCCAACAGATGTCGAATTGATGATGTTTGCACAAGTGAACTCAGAGCATTGTAGGCACAAAATTTTTAATGCAGACTGGATAATCGATGAAGAAGCTCAAGCTATTTCACTTTTCGGAATGATAAAAAACACCTATCAACAAAATCCTCAAGGGTTGTTGTCAGTTTATAGTGATAATTCAGCAGTAATGACTGGCTACGAATCAACTTACTTTGAGCCTAATAAAGAAGGTGTTTACTCGTCAAAAATTGCCCATAAGGCTGTACTCATGAAAGTCGAAACACATAACCACCCAACCGCAATTGCACCTCATCCCGGGGCAGCAACAGGTTCAGGTGGTGAAATCAGAGATGAAGGCGCTACTGGTAGAGGTTCGAAACCAAAGGTTGGTCTATGTGGCTTTTCTGTTTCCAACTTAAAAATACCAAACGCTTTAAATGCATGGGAAATAGATTACGGGAAACCCGATCAGATTGCTTCTGCTCTTGACATCATGATAGAAGGTCCAATAGGTGCAGCCGCATTTAATAACGAGTTTGGTCGACCCAATACTTGTGGCTACTTTAGAACCTATGAACAACAAACTCATGACAATGAAATCAGAGGCTATCACAAACCAATCATGTTAGCTGGTGGTATCGGCAACATTAAAGCAAATCACGTAGAAAAAGGCGTAATTTCCGATGGCGACAAGTTGATTGTTTTGGGAGGACCAGCGATGTTGATTGGTCTAGGTGGTGGCGCAGCCTCAAGCGTTGGTAGTGGAGAACAAAGCGAAGATTTAGACTTCGCTTCGGTGCAACGCGCCAATCCAGAAATGCAAAGACGTGCCCAAGAAGTTATCAATTGTTGTATAAATTTAGGAGATGACAATCCGATTGTTTCAATTCACGATATAGGTGCAGGGGGGCTTTCAAATGGTATTCCAGAAATCGTTAATGATTCCAATAAAGGTGCTCAACTTCAACTAAGAAATATTCCAAATGATGAAAAAAAAATGTCACCTATGGAGATATGGTGTAATGAATCTCAAGAAAGATATGTTCTTGCAATTAGAAAGGAAAGTGTTTCTCTATTTAGTGCAATTTGTGAAAAAGAGCGGGCACCATTTTCTATTTTAGGCGAAGCGACTGAAAAACCACATTTAAGCTTAAAAGACGCACACTTTAACAATAAGCCAATTGATATAGGGATGTCATTATTGTTTGGGTCAAGCCCAAAAACACTCAAAAACGTCGAATCTATCATCAAAAATGAGCCAGAATTCAAAAATACAGGAATTAAACTTGATGAAGCCATTAATCGACTATTAAGATTGCCAACAGTAGCTAGTAAAAATTTTTTGATTACGATCGCTGACCGAACTGTTACAGGGTTGATTGCCAGAGATCAAATGATTGGCCCATGGCAGGTGCCCGTAGCAGACTGTGCAATTTCATTATCTGATTATATTGGCTATCACGGTGAAATTATGTCGATCGGTGAAAAAACCCCTTTAGCCTTAGCTAATGCTCCAGCGGCCGCTCGAATGAGTGTCGGTGAAGCCTTGACTAACCTATTGGGTGGATATATTGAAGACATCAAGCACATCAAACTATCTGCAAACTGGATGTGTGCTAGTGGCTTTGCTGGAGAAGATGCAAAGCTTTATGAAGCCGTTAATGCTATTGGAATGGAGCTATGCCCGGCTTTAGGCCTTGCCATACCAGTAGGCAAAGATTCGATGTCAATGAGTAGCACTTGGCAAGAAGACGAAAAGGAAAAATCGGTGACTGCCCCGCTTTCACTGATCATAACTGCATTTTCAAAAACCCCTGACGCAAGAATTCAGATTAGCCCTCTACTCGACACTGAAATTGAGTCAGAGCTACTTTTGATTGATCTAGGATTTGGAAAGAATAGAATGGGAGGCTCCTGCCTGGCACAAGTCTTCAACCAAATTGGAAAATCAACTCCTGATCTAGACGACCCCAAACTTTTCGCTCATTTCTTTACAGTTATTAACCGACTCAACAAGGATGGATTAATTGTCGCATACCACGACCGTTCTGATGGTGGAGCGATCGTAACCCTACTAGAAATGGCTTTCGCTTCACATTGCGGACTAGATATCGAATCATCTGAACCTCTATCTGAACTATTTAATGAAGAGCTTGGTTGTGTCATACAAGTCTCTAAAACTAATAGATCTGATGTTCTTAATGCTCTAGAAAATGCAGGCCTTAAAAAATGTGTTCACCATATCGCCAACATTAACCAATCTGACAATATATCGATTTACCAGCAAGGCAAGTTGGTATTTAATGAAAAACGTGTCAATCTCTATAGTTGCTGGTCTTCCACTTCATTTGAAATCTCTAAATTAAGAGATAACCCTGTATGCGCTAAGTCAGAAAATCAACAATTATTGATACGCTCGGATGGATTAATGGTTTCAACGAAATTTGATATCAATGAATCTATTAGTGCACCCTATCTTAATGTTGAAAATAAGCCTAAAATAGCCATTTTGCGAGAACAGGGAATTAATGGCCATATCGAAATGGCAGCAGCCTTTGCACAAGCGGGATTCTCTGCAATCGATGTTCATATGAGTGATATTTTATCTGGCAGAATCTCTTTCTCTGACTTTCATGGTATAGCAGCCTGCGGAGGGTTTTCATATGGAGACGTCCTTGGTGCTGGACGTGGTTGGGCAAACTCAATCCTTTATAACAACCAAACCAAAGATGAGTTTAGTCGATTCTTTTCTAGAAGCGACAGTTTTGCTTTGGGCGTATGTAACGGCTGTCAGATGATTTCTAATCTCAAAGAGATTATTCCTGGAACTCAAGATTGGCCTTCTTTTGAACGCAATACTTCTGAGCAATTTGAAGCACGTTTTACGAGTGTTGAAATTCAGAGCTCTGATTCTCTGTTTTTTGATGGCATGTCTGGCTCAATAATGCCAATTGCTATTGCTCACGGAGAAGGAAGAGCGAATTTTGCTTCTTCACAAAATAAAAGTAATATTACAGTCAAGTATGTCGATTATCAAGGAATTCCAACACAAACATACCCTCACAATCCGAATGGCTCCGAAGTTGCAGTTGCAGGTCTTTGTAATGACTCAGGCAGGGTTACTATAATGATGCCTCATCCTGAACGAGTCTTTAGGGTAGTACAAAACTCTTGGCACCCAAATGAATGGAATGAAAGATCACCATGGATAAGAATGTTTGAAAATGCTAGAAAGTGGGTTGACTAATGTCATCAAAACCATTCTATTTATTTTAGGAATTTTTTATAGATGACAACTCCCCAAATTATTCGCAGCAATCGTAAAACATTAAGTCTCGAAATCGATGATAACGCTGACCTCATTGTTAGAGCTCCGCACAGTGCACCATATGTTGAAATTCAAAAATTTATTTCTAAGAAGTCTGCCTGGATTGATAACAAAAAGAGACTCATAAATGCTCAACTTAAGGATAACTTGAATTATATTTCAAGCAGTCAGTATCTCTATCTAGGAAGCATGTATCCAGTCAAGATAGATAATGATATTGAGTCAATATCCTTTAATGGTGAGATGTTTACCGTTACTAATGTCAATAGAGAAATAATGATCTTGACTCTAAAGAGTTGGTATAAAAAGAAATTTATGGAAATTGCGCTGCCACGTTTAAGTTATTTTTCCGATAAACACAATCTTGCATTTAATCAGGTTAGAGTCAAAGAACAAAAAACTCTTTGGGGGTCATGTTCAAGTAAAAACAATATAAACTTGAATTACCTATTAATTATGGCCCCAATGAAAGTAATTGACTATGTGATAGTGCATGAATTAGTGCATACTATACATAAAAATCATTCAACTAAGTTTTGGCAAAAAATTGAAACCATAATGCCAAATTATAAGGATGCTAGATACTGGCTAAAGGAGAACGGTCACAAGCTAAGACGTCTTTAACCGATATAAATAATTTACCCGTTATACTTCTCAACTGCCTCTTCCATAGCCGCTTTCAATGTATCTTGCTCTGCCATTTCAACTATGATGTCACCACCACCAACCAATTCTGAGTTAAAGTAGATTTGAGGAAAAGTAGGCCAGTCAGCAAAATCAGGCAGGCTTTGAAAAACTTCTGGGTCTTCAAAAACGTTAACGTAAGCAAACTCAACTCCTGTTGAAGCAAGTGTTTGAGCGGCACGAGCAGAAAAACCACATTGAGGAAATTGAGGTGTTCCCTTCATATAAATCACAATTGCAGCACTATCAACTTGTTTTTGAATTTTCTCTAATACGTCCAATTTAATACTCCAAAAAATTTACCTACTATTTTAGTATAGTATCGGATCACATGTAAAGAATCATCCTCCAGTTACTGCTTTGTTGCTTGAGAAACAATATATTTTTGTCCCTGCTTTAATTTTTTATAATTACCAAATACCGACTTAAAATTGTTTTTAATAAAGTCCTTTAGTCCCTTTATTGTTACTACAGTAATTTTTCCGCCCGGTTTTAATGCATCTAAAGCGTCATAAAGAATGATTGAGAGCTGTTCTCGCCCTACTTTAGCTGGAAGATTGGAAATAACTTGATTAAATTTTACTTCATTAGGAACCTGCAAAAAAGCATCAGAAAAATATGCTTTTGCATTACTTAAGTTATTTAATTTTGCATTATTATTGGCAAGCTCTATAGCAACAAAATCTTTATCAATCATGTGTACCTCACCTTTTGTGCAATGTTTTGCTAATGCAAGACCGATAGGGCCATATCCACAACCTAAATCAAGACAAACATCTTTTTTATCAACCTCAATATGCTTCATCAGTAGCAAAGTACCCTCATCGATTGATCGAGGACTAAAAACACCCCATCGAGTATGCAATGTAAGCTCGTTATCTAAAAGATTAACGACAATCTCCATATCTTTTTTTAAATTAATGATATCTTTCCTTTCAAACATTACACCCTCATAAATTAAAAAGTTATTTCATACTTTTTGTTTTATTTTTTTTGTAATTATTTTGCTTGCATCGTCACCAAGATGAGTTTCGCCTCGAGCTTTTGCAAGTTGAATTTGCTTTTCTCTTTCACGGTAGCGATTTATTTGTGTGACGTCTTTGGTACCATAACATCTAGGACAAGACACTCCCTTTTCATAATTTGGGTGGATTTTATCTTCCTCTGTGATTGGGTATCTACATGCATGACATTGGTCATACCGACCTAACTCTAAATTATGCTTGACTGCAACTCTGTCATCAAAAACAAAGCATTCTCCCTCCCATAGGCTTTCTTCTTCTTCAACCTCTTCGAGATATTTTAAGATGCCACCTTGTAAATGGTAAACATTTTTAAAACCTTTTAATTTTAAATAGGCAGTAGACTTCTCACATCGAATTCCACCAGTACAAAACATGGCTATTTTTTTATTTCGATATTGCTCCAAATTGTTTTGCGTATAACTAGGAAACTGACGGAAAGTTTCTGTATTTGGATTAATTGCCCCTTTAAAACTACCGATCTCGAATTCATAATTATTGCGGGTATCAATTAAAACAACTTCAGGGTCACTAATTAATTCATTCCAATCTCTGGCTTTAACATAAGTCCCAACAGAATAGGTCGGATCGATATCTGCAATACCGAGAGTTACAATTTCTTTTTTGAGTTTAACCTTAAGTCGCTTAAAAGGAATTGTTTCACTGTAAGAAAATTTATAGTCTAAATCTTCTAATCTCTTGTCAGCATTGAGGTAATCAAGGACTTGATTAATCGCACTATCGCTTCCAGAAATAGTACCATTAATTCCCTCCTTAGCGAGCAACAAAGTTCCTCTGACGTTTAATGAATCCATAAAATTTCTCAAAGGTCGTTGCATTTTGTCGAAGTCATCCAACCTAGAAAACTTATATAGAGCGCAAATGGTAAACATAATTCTAGAAAAAAAATACAGATTTAATTTTACTAGTCAGATTTCCTCATTTCAACTCTTTTGAATTATCTATAAAACTACACAATGACTTCATTTAAATCACACAATTAAGACATTAGTGCTTAAGTAAAATTTCGCACGACAAGTGTATAATGTCCACCTTTCCTAATAAAAAAATAAGCTTTAATACATACTCTTAATGCTTGAAGATATTAACAACCCAAACGACATAAAAAAGCTTGATATTGATCAGCTGCAATTGCTTGCAGGTGAAATTAAAGAGTTTTTAATTACAAATATAAAAAAAACAGGTGGTCATCTTGGTTCGAATATGGGAACTGTTGAGCTAACCTTGGCATTACATTATGTTTTTGATACGCCTGATGATACTTTTGTTTGGGATGTAGGCCATCAGGCCTATACTCATAAAATACTCACCGGAAGAAAAGATTTAATGTCAACTTTGCGCCAAAAGGGTGGTATATCAGGTTTTACAAAAAGAAGTGAAAGTGAGCATGATGCTTTTGGCGCAGGTCATTCCTCAACGTCAGTCAGTGCAGCACTAGGTATAGCGATTTCGAATAAGTTAAAACAAAATATCGATACCTCAATTGCCGTTATAGGCGATGGCGCTTTAACTGGCGGTATGGCTTTTGAAGCACTCAATCATGCAGGCGATTCAAATACCAACCTTCTGATCATACTCAATGATAATGACATGTCCATTTCAAGGCCTGTTGGCGCTTTAAGTAAATATTTAACTCGGCTTATTTCTGGAAAGATATATTCAACAATGAAATCAAAATCTCTTGAGATTCTTGAAAGTTTACCCCCTATAAGAAAATTCGCAAAACGTTCTGAAAAACACCTAAAAGGAATGCTACTCCCAGGAACTTTATTTGAAGAGTTGGGTTTAGATTACTTTGGGCCAATAGATGGCCACGACATATCATTAATGATTAAAACATTGCAAAATTTAAAAAATCTTGAGAAGCCTAGAATCCTGCATATTATTACAAAAAAAGGTCATGGGCTAGAGGATGTAGAAAAACATCCTTCAAAGTTTCATGGTATTTCACCACCCTCAAGTTCAACTAATAATCTACCAAGCTATAGCAATGTTTTTGGAGAATGGCTTTGTAATACAGCTAAAAATGACTCAAAATTAATTGGCATTACTCCAGCCATGTCTGAAGGCTCAGGTATGGTCAAATTTTCAAAGACTTTTCCAGATCGTTTTTTTGATGTAGCGATTGCGGAACAGCACTCCATTACATTGGCTGGTGGAATGGCAACTAAAGGCTTGAAACCTATTGTAGCTATCTATTCAACCTTTCTACAACGCGGATATGATCAGTTTATTCACGACATTGCCTTACAGAATTTAAACGTCGTTTTTGCGATTGATCGTGCTGGCTTGGTTGGAGCAGACGGTGCCACTCATGCGGGTGTTTTTGATTTAAGTTTTTTAAGATGCATTCCGAATATAGTCATAATGGCGCCAAGCTCTTCTCTTGAATTGTATAAAGCACTTAATACTGCTCATAAATTAAATGGACCTGTTTGTATCCGCTTTCCAAGAGGCAAGTCAAAGGTTGAAGAGTTTACTACTGATGAAATGATAGAGCTTGGAAAAGCACATGTCGTTAGGACCGGTCGTGATATTGCAATTTTTGCATTTGGCAATATGCTTGATCCAGCCATTGAAGCTGGCCAAGAAATCAATGCAACAGTTGTTGATATGAGATTTATTAAACCTTTAGATGAAAAACTAATAATAGAGATTGCTCAAAATAATGAAAAATTAATTTCTATTGAAGATAATACGTCCTCTGGAGGTGGCGGCAGCGCAATAAATGAATTATTGCAACGAAATAGCATTAAAACATCTCTCAGCATCTTAGGTGTACCAGATATCGTTACTGAACATGGTTCACAAAATGAGCTTTATGAAGAGTACGGTTTAAACACAAAAAATTTGATTAAAGTAAGTATTGGCCAGTGAAGGAAACATTAAAACGATACAGCCCAAAACGTGAAGATGTTAATAAGTATAGAGCCTTTAAACAAATTAAACATTGGAGATAGGGAGGCGCTTTCTAATATTCGCCTCTAAAGCATCAACCAGAGACTCATTATCTACCTTACTATCTTTCTTACCATTGATATAAATTAAATTTGGTGATCCGCCTGTAACCCCAACACTTACTTGCCTGGCTTCACCTGGTCCATTTACAACACATCCAATCACGGCGACATCAATTGATTCTGTTATGTCTTCTAAACGAGACTCAAGCTCATTAACAACTGCAATAACATCAAACTTTTGTCTAGAACATGAAGGACAGGCAATTAAATTCACGCCTTTCTTTCTTAGATTAAGTGATTTTAGAATATCAAAACCTACCTTAACCTCGTCGACCGGATCCGAAGCAAGAGAGACTCGAATAGTGTCACCTATACCTTCACTCAATAGCAAACCCATGCCAATCGATGACTTTACAGCACCTGACCTGAAAGAACCGGCCTCAGTAATTCCTAAATGAAGTGGATTGTCAATCTGAGAAGCTAGCTGTCTATATGCAAATATAGTCATAAAAACCTCGGATGCTTTGAGAGAGACCTTGTAATTATTAAAGCTAAGTTTATCTAGAATATCAATGTGCCTGAAAGCTGACTCCACCATCGCCTCAGGAGTTGGCTCTGTATATTTTTTTTGTAAATCTTTTTCCAATGAACCGGCATTGACGCCAATACGAATCGGTATATTATGATCCTTTGCTGAAGCAACAACTTCTATAACACGGTCCTCTTTACCAATATTTCCAGGATTAATTCTAAGACAGTCTGCCCCATATTCAGCTACCTTGAGTGCAATTCTATAATCAAAATGAATATCCGCTATCAACGGAATATTGGAACGATGCTTTATCTCTTTAAAAGCCTCAGCTGCATCCATAGTTGGTATTGAAACCCTAACAAGATCAGCACCTGCTTTTTCGAGTGACTCTATTTGAAGAAGCGTAGACTCGACATCACAAGTGTCGGTGTTTGTCATGCTTTGAACGCTGATAGGGGCACCACCACCTATAGCTACATCGCCGACAAAAATTTGATTGGAGACTCTTCTTTTAATTTTGTGTACTTGCTTCATAAGTCTTTATTGCTTCATCTAAGCTCTCAGCGTTTTTAACAATTATAGGAGCTGATGAGACTTTTTCTATGTCCTCAGTAATGGACACTTCATTGTTCTCAAAATTACTTGGCTCACTGATAATGATTGAAGTTGATCGGGTACCACCAATCTCCATATCTTCGAAATAATACCAGATACCCAAAAACATTAAAATTAACAATAAAAGAAGAAAAAGCTTCGGTTTTAAGCGTTTTTTTCTTTTAGGATAATAGTTGATGCCGTCCAACATTTCTTCTACTCCTATCTAGAACTTTACCTGCAAGTTGTCCACAAGCAGCGTCAACATCATTACCCCTTGTTCGTCTAGTTGTTGTCCTAATGCCTGATTGATACAAAATATTTTGAAACTGATTAATTGTAACTTCTTTTGAAGTTTGATATTGAGTTTTTGGAAATGGATTAAATGGAATTAAATTTACTTTAGCGGAAATGCCTTGGAGTAATCTTGCTAGAGATTTTGCGTGCTCAGGTAAATCATTGACACCATCAAGCATAACATACTCAAAAAATATGTGTCTCTCTTGCGTCCCAGCATTTAAATAATACTTGCACGCCTTCATCAACTCCTTGATTGGGTATTTTTGATTAATTGGAACGAGTACATCTCTCAACTGATCGTTAGGTGCATGCAACGAGATGGCTAAGCTTACTGGAATCATATCAGCCATTCTATATATTGCAGGGACAATACCAGACGAAGAAACCGTGACTTTTCTTCTCGATAGCCCGAAAGCCCAATCATCCAATAAAAGGTTACAGGCATCATATACTGCACTTTCATTAAGTAAAGGTTCACCCATACCCATAAACACCACATTTGAAATTCGCCTATCTTTTTTCTTTAGATAGTTTTGGGCAATCAAAACTTGAGCAATGATTTCATGACTCTTTAGATTTCGATTAAATCCCTGGACACCTGTTGAACAAAAAGTACAGGCAAGCGCGCAACCAACCTGTGAAGAAATGCACAAAGTTCCTCGCTCTCTTTCAGGGATGTAAACTGTTTCTATGTGATTTTCTTCCCCAAGCTTAATAATCCACTTGATGACTCCATCTTTTGCATGATTTAGAGTCATTACTTCTGGTAAATCAATTGTTGCGATGGCTTGCAACTTTTTACATAAATCCTTAGACAGATTATGCATACTGCCAAAACTTTTAGCATCTTGGCGGTAAATACATTGCATTATCTGTTTAGTTCGAAAAGATTTCTCGCCCAAATTAGAAAAATATATTTTGAGTTTATCTCGAGGAAGCCCTAATAAGTTTTGTTTTTCTAACATGGGAAAAAACAGCCTTCAAATCGACTTTTTAATGAATATTTTTACTTTAACTTTATCTTGTCCTTGGGCAAACACCATCTTCACCAAAAAAATAGGCAATTTCAATTGCAGCATTCTCAATTGAATCAGAACCATGGACCGCGTTTTCATCTAAAGATTCAGCGAAGTCAGATCGAATAGTTCCTGGGGCGGCTTCTTGAGGGTTTGTAGCACCCATAATTTCACGATGTTTGACTACAGCATTT
>LULS01000435.1_pt1 | contig 13812 bp, 20 predicted proteins | sample 728101 | NCBI WGS metagenome assembly LULS01 (sample SAMN03860283, study PRJNA289734) | marine metagenome | biome: seawater column; feature: ocean; material: water; isolation source: Red Sea water column Station 108 - depth 200m | place: Saudi Arabia: Red Sea | collected 2011-10-15 | depth 200 m | reverse complement strand
TTTCATGATTTAGAGAAAGCTGTTCATTTTGAAATAACACGGCAGCAAAGTCTTGCAGAAAGAAAAATTGAGATTATTCAAGAAACTCGGCATTGGGATGATGGGCGAAAAATCACTGTTTCAGCAAGAACAAAAGAAGAAGAGGCTGAATATAGATATCATCTGGAGGCAGACATACCGTGGGTTAGAATTGATGATAACACAAAAAATCAATTGCAAGTACATATGCCTGAAAGTATAAGTTCCAAGAAGGAACGATATATTTCGAAATACGGTATTACATCACAGGTTGCAGACATCTTATCTTCAGATAGGTACTTTTCTGAACTTTTTGAAAAGGCAAACAATGAAACTAATGCAAAGGATATTGCAAATATGATTACTACAGATATTATGGGATTGCTTGATACACGTGAAAAACGTGAAGTGTCAAAACTAGAAGGAGATCACATTTCAGATTTAGTTGAATATATCAAATCAAATAAGATTACCAGAGCATCTGCAAAATTAGCTCTGGATGAGGTTATAAAAAATGGAAAACAATTATCAGAGATAATTGAGGATCTTGATTTGGGTCACGTTTCAGATGAAGTTACATTATCTGACATTATAACAGAAGTCTTAAACGAAGAAGCAAAAGCAGTAGAAGACGCAAAACAAAATCCTGATATAGTTAACTTTTTGGTGGGAAAAGTTATGCAAAAAACACACGGAAAGGCAGACCCAGAATTAACATTAGCCCTTCTGAAAAAAAATCTTGGTTTATAAAATCATTTTCTTTATCCATATCGATAGTTTATTCCCTTTTCTCCTCGTGGATGCTTCCAATCAGTTTGTTCAGAACATGTTCCACATTCAATACACCCTTCATGCTGTATCGTAACTTGACCTTTTTCTTCACTATAACATTTAGTTGGACACAACGTAACTAACTTTTTCATAAAATCATTATCGGGGGCTAGTACCTTGATATGAGAATCTTTATCATCATTGTAATTCAGCTTTGCAATACGATCTGCAAGTAACGGAATAGAAGGCGTGTAGGATGAAGAAACGGTCTTTCCCTTTCGTTCGGCAAGCTCGATTGGTACTTTTACATAGCTTTCTTCTGATTCTATCACTGGAAGCAGACGTTCATAACCTAAAACATTTACAAACTTTGCTGCCATACTTCTAATTGCCCCGCTTGACATAAGTTTTAGGACCATGCTGTGCTTTGCACTCAAAACATCTTTTGGTACATCCTTCGTGGCATCAATAAAGATTTTTAGATATTCTTTGTCAATCTCTTTCATGTCTTTCGTATATGGACTTTCTTCAATTGATTTTGTGTAATATTCACCAAGATAACCTTGAGAGAAATTATTCTTTTCTAACGCCCTTGCAATGGCATTGGCAGCTCGTACCCCATCATCAATTCCTACGTTAAGACCTTCAATTCTTGGACCGACAAAAACTCCTCTACCAGCTGCATCACCTACAAACAATACATTATTCTGGTAGGGTCTTTTCATTCTGCAGCGTTTTCCATCAGGAATTAATTTTGCGCCGTATTCGTCCTCAACATAATCTGTTTTAAACGTGATTCCGTATTCGGTTGACATCTTTTCACGAAGCTCAGATAATTTGGATTTGATTTCATCTTCCGAGTTGAATTTCCCAGCCTTGATCATCTCTTTCATTCTGCTTGAAGAAAGATGTACATCACGGATTTCATACCAAGTTTTTATCAGTTTTGTTACCGCAAAACGGATCTGCATTTGTTTTTCCTTCTCTAACGTCTTGTCAATCTCTCCCTTTACAGGCACTTCATCTTTGATTAACTCGGTAATCATCGGATTTTTTAATAAGGCATCCAGCAGCATGTTGGGCTCTGTTGGACTGCCCAAAAGAGAATCAAAATGATATACTGCACCAACTGATAATGTATCTCTATTTGTGTAAAGGAAGCCACCTCCTAGATGGTTTAGTGTGATGTCGCCTGCAAAAAGATGTGCTGCCCCGCTATCCGCTCCTATTGCAAATGTGTCGTTAATTACATTTTCAGGTAATTTTACAACAGCTTTGACACCTTGATACAACTGTGTTGCTGAAAATTTTGGTCTTGCATAGCATCCCAAGAAATGTCATTTACGTGAACGCCAGGGACTATTCCACCGCCACATTTTTGTGCGCTTTCATCAGCGCTTTGTGCAAACCAGGCATTTAGCTCATTCATAAGAACTGAATAGCCAAAATTTGATTGGTATTCATGCGCTGCTGTTAGATCCATGGAAAAAACTTTGTCTTTTGAAGTTGCGTGGAGAAGATACTGTGTAATTTTTCTTTGTAGTGGTGCCTCATTGACAAAGTTTTGCCCGTAAATATCTTCTACATTGTAGACTCTTCCGTTGTTTGGTTTTTTTGAATAAAGGATTCCACCAGAAATATTTTTTACACCTACCTTTTCACCTGCTTCAAGTAGGACAGCCTGTTTGCCCAAAGTTGATAATTGCTTTAGTGCGGCCAAGCCAGCTGACCCACCACCAATTATAGCTACATCATACTTTTCCATTAATTCATCCTGCCTGTACTACCTGTTGTTGTTTTTTGAGCTCTTCAACTAATAGTGGTATAACGTCTTCCATTCTTCCATTGATGAAAATATCACATTCATTCTTTATTGGTGAATTCTCATCTGGATTTATTGCAACAACAAACTCTGAATCCTGCATACCAGCTATATGTTGCATTGCCCCACTTATTCCAACTGCTACGTAAAGCATCGGACTTATTTTGCTTCCACTAGTTCCAATCACTCTAGCTGGAATCATGTAAGTTGAACTGATTGATTGGCTTGCAGGTAAAAGCTTTTTTGATATTGGTAACGAAATTCCTATCTCTGCATCTAGTTGCTTGGCAAGTTCGGTTACAAGCTTTATGTTTTCGTCTGGTGCATCTTTGATTCCTCGTCCAAAGCTTACAACGGCTTTACGAATTTCAAAGTCAACCTCACTTTTGATAATCTTATGGCTAAGGACTTTTACTTTGAGATCATTCTTTTCTATTTTTGGTTCGTAAAATATTATTTCTCCACTCCTTTTTGGATCTGGTTTGATGGGCTCAAATACGCCTGGTATGATACTACAGCCTTGTGGATAATATTCACGCTTTATTGCTGGTGTTGTATTATTAAGGCAAAGAATTGTTGTCCATAAGAATCCTGAAAAATCTGGTCTGTACATTTCTAAAGTTTTTTTGAAATCAGTTGCTTTACCGTCAGTCTTAATTTGGTGTGTTACATTCAGGTCTTTGATTACGAGCTTGTTAATATCCGATGCAAGACCTGACTCTAATTCCACTAGTACGGTAGATGATAGATGTCGGCCAATGCTATCTGCTGCAAAAAATATGTAGCGGGGTTTTTTGAATTGTTTAGCATAATTTGGCTCAATCTTTGATGCGATCTCTTTGTCTAAAGCGATTTGACTAACTACTTTGGTGTGAATTGTGTTTCTCAAATCTTTTAGCTCTGGGTGATCAGCACAAACTACTATATCAGCACCATATTCAATTAACTCCTTAGAAAAATCCTTGATATCATTTCCTAGGATTACTGCAACTACTTTTTCATTTGAGGAATATCTTGCGTTGTAATCATCAAATAGTCTCCTTGCTTCTCCAAGCATTTCAAGACTAACAGGAAGAAGCTTTCCATCAATATGTTCCATTATAACGTAAACATGGCTATAGGCTTCGCACTCCGTCTTGCACGAGTCACATCCACTACAACGCCAGTCTTCACTCATTTAATCACCATCGCAGAAAGCGCCTCTTTCATCTTAGCAACTGCTTTGCGTATGTGTTCCGGATTTGAACCATCAAGAACTTCGGCTTGTCTTGTAGCCTTTCCTTTTGGTATGCGCTCTACTTGGTATACTATAGTTGGTGAGCCGGCAAGTCCTACTAATGTTTTATCAACACCAAGCTCATCAATATTGTAAACTTTGAGATATTGTTTGTAATTTTTAGCCCTCTCATAAGCCTCTTTTTGATATTTTTCAAAAGCAATCCTCTGAGAAACTGTAGTATAATTTGATTTGTAGGATGGATCAATTGATATGAATACTGGAAGTGGAGCTTCAATTTCCTCGACAACATTTGGTACACCATTTAAGGTCAGTAAGCACTTGGCTACAACAGTTCTTTTTTCTAAATTCACATCATAGCTAATAACATTTCCAAGAAATGTGAATCCTAACTTCCATGCAGTTTGTGGACCTGTCTGACCAGTTTCACCATCAGAAGCTCTGTGTCCAGAAAACACAATGTCCATCTTTCCTTCCATCTTGTCAGTAATGCCTGTTCTTAGAGTCTCTGCAGTTGCAAGCGTGTCTGCTCCCGCAAAAATTCTATCACTGTACAGGTGTAGTACATCTGCATCACAAGTTTGCTGGGCTTGTTCTAATGCTAGTTCAGCCAGTGGCGGACCCATTGAACAGACAGAAATCTTTGCATCATACTTGACTTTGGCATAAAACGCAGCTTTAGCAGCTATTCCACTGTGAGGACCTAACGTATTTTTGGTTTCATTTCTATTGAGTGTTCCATCAGGCTTGTAGCTTACATTTCCTTCAGAAAAATCTGGCTCTAATTTGACAATTACGGCAAGATTTAGTGGTTCCATGATCTGTCAGTATATTATATTTTTTCAATCAATTTTAAAATACTAAATGCAATTTGTTCAAACTTTACTTCTCCAAGATCATCGTCAAATTCACGTCTCATCTTAACTCTTAGTGCAAGCTCCATGTAGAGCATTTCGTCTCTTTTCCTATCTCCAAGCCGTGTTTTACTAGGCGCCATGCCACCAGCAACTAGTCTGCCCTTAGAGTTAATTACACCTGCAAATCTAATCTTGGAATCAATTTTCCGAATTGTTGTACACAAATTTTCATAATCCATAGTTAACGGTCTCTAGTGCGATCTATTTATTGCGATCTATTTATGGATAATTATATGGAAAATGAATCGAATGCCACTGATTATTATAAAAAAACAGCGATGTTTTGGTCTGATATGATAACAATGATGTCCTCCAAACCCACAACACTTTCTGCTGTTGGACCATTACGTAACTTATCAACTAACTTGAAGAAAATTACAAGCGAACTAACTGAGTCAAATAAGGAGATTGTAGAATTTAATAATTTTTTAATTGAATACTATAAACAATTAGCAGATACATGGACTGGCGCTCAAAAAGAAGTATCCTCAAAGATATCTAAAGTACCACAAAATGAGGAGGGGCTTGAAGCTTACAAAAGAGTTTGGATTGACATCTTTGAGAATAATTTCACTGGACTGTTTGATTCTAAAAAATTCTCAGAGAATTATAATAAGCTTGTTTCGACAGAACTTGATCTTCTGAAAAGATGGAATGCAATAACTGATGTAATGTTAAAGTCTGCTAACTTGCCAACCAAGCAGGAGATTGAGGAAATTTATGAGGAGCTACATACCCTAAAGAGCAGAATTTCAAAGCTAGAGTCGTCTAAAAAGAAAGCTTGAAAAAATGCCAGAAAATAAATTTGACCCAAAAATTATTGGCGAGTTTCTAAATTTTAGCCGTAACTTTACGGAGGCTCCAATGAAAGTCTCTGTTCCACATGAGGTTAAGTTAGGTTCAACACAATTTGATGTTGTATACAAGGAAGATAAAATGCGATTACTTCATTTCAAGCCGCTTACATCAAAGCAAGTTAGAACACCATTACTTATTTCGTATGCAGTTGTTAACAGGTATCATATTTTTGATATTGACCCAAAGAAAAGCTGGGTAAAAAACTTGCTTGAACAAGGATTTGATGTTTATTTGATTGATTGGGGAACACCATCCAAGATTGATAAATTTCTAGGGTTTGACGAATACGTAAATCGTTATTTGGATAACTGTGTGGATTTTGTTTGTGATGAAACTAATGTGGATAAGGTATCAATTCAAGGTTATTGTACAGGTGGAACATTGGCTACTGTATATTCAGCACTTCACCCAGAAAGGGTCAAAAATTTAATCGCAACTGCGCCAGTAATTGATGGTTGGAAGGACACAACAGTTGTAAGTAATATTGCAAAATATTTTGATGCTGATAAATTGGTTGATACGGTAGGAAATATGCCGCCAGAATTCATTTATTACTGTTTTTCAATTTTGAAGCCATTTGAGCAAGGTGTTGAAAAATACATAAAATTTTTGAATAATATTGATAACGAAAAATACGTTGATAGTTTTCTTAAAATTGAAAAATGGCTAGATGAGACCCCGCCTATTCCTGGTGAGCTTTTCAGACAGTGGATAAAGGGTATTTATCAAGATAATTTGTTGATACAAAACAAGATGTATGTTGGGAATAAGCATGTATCATTAAAAAATCTCAATATGCCGGTTTTTACCCAAGTTGCCGTCGGTGATCATTTGGTTTCTCCGGAATGTAGTATGCCTTTACATTATGCAGTTTCAAGTACTGACAAAATATTGAAGTTATATCCCACAGGACACGTTGGAATGATAGCTAGTTCGTTTAGTCAAAAAACCGTTCTGCCAGAGCTTGGTCAGTGGCTTAAGGAAAGGTCATAAAAAAAAGGAAACATTCACACTAGTATTTTGGTGTGAATGCGGTTAACCAAGATTGCAATACACCTTTGTTAAGATCAGCAAAAGCCTTTGCATTCTCGTTGAAGGTCTTGATATTCTGACGAGTTGCATCAATTGTTGCTAATGCTATCTTGTTTTGAACATCTTGAACCTTGTTAATCTGTTCGTTTGTTTTGTTTACAGCACTTTCTGTTGCTTCTGGAAGAGCAGTGTTGATTCCGGTCTTGTTTGCAAATTCTCTTTGCAAAGCAATAGTTGAATCTACAATGTTCTGGAATGCTTCAGTATATTCTTGCTGTAAGCTTGTAACAGATGTTTGGTAGTTTGGGAATGATTTCTCAGCAGATTTAACCTGTTCTTGAACAGTTTCTTCTACAGTTGAGAAAACGTCATTCTTGACTGTTTTGTTTGATTCGTTACTCATGGTTTGCTATGATTGGTACGGCTATATATATCTAGTGGTAATAGAAACCATTCATAACCATTTGATACCATTTCAATTATTTTTAGGGTTGACTGGAATAACAATTACTTGTACCAAATCGCCTTCATCAACAGTGAGAGCTTGCCTTTCTGCCTCAGGAATTGAGATCCTTCCATTGCTACCAACAGTAGTCTTGAAAGCACCCCATGTGAGAAAGTTTGGCATCATATTTTGTAGATTGAAGGGATTTTGAAAATTTGTCTGAAATGGGTTCACATTATTCGTGAAATTAGACTGCATCTTAGACGTATTTTCTAGCCACTGCTTGAATAATTCAGCTGGATCGTATGGGTTTTTCTTTCCTTCCATTACCACTAGTAGGTTGATTACCTTATAAAATGATCGTTAATTAAGAAAATCTGACACAATTTGAAAGAATTTCTCTGGTTTTTCTACATATGGCGTGTGCGCGCAACCTATCATTTTGTAAAATCTGCAATCGTTTATTCCTGATACAAAGGATTGTGCATATTCAATAGGAATTACAGGATCATTTTCGCCCCAAACAATTAATGTTGGAATTGTGATTAATTGTAATTTTTCAGTGACTACCTTGGAATTACTCAATCCTAGAAGTGTTGACATAAAGGCCATTTTTGCATTTGGCAATTGCATTCTTTCTATGAATCCAGAGACAATCTTTTCGTCTATTTTCTTCCTACCAGACATAGCCTGGAACGCATTCAAGGCTGTTTCGTTATTTGGATACAATGCAGCTGAAATGTATGAATTTAATGCCGGTGTTGAATGCTTCATCATGCCCGATGGTGAAACAAGGACAAGTTTTGCCACGTTCACATTATGATTTATGATATATTCTGCAGCAATTTCACCTCCAAGCGATGAGCCAATAATATTCAGCTTTTTGATTCCAAGTTTATTCACAAATTTGGATACAAATTCAGCAAAGTAGTCAGTTGTATAATCAACCATTGGTTTATCGCTATATCCGAAGCCAATAAGGTCCGGAACAATAACTCTGAATTTTTTAGCAAAAAATGGAATGACATTTTCCCATCTATCTGCAGAGGCTCCCAAGCCATGAAGTAAAAGAAGTGTATTCGTTGAAGTTCCCTCTTCAAAATATCGTATCTTGTTACCATCGATTTCGGTTGTTTTTACAGTCATTATTAGCTCGCTTCAAATGGCTAAGATATAAGATTTTACGGATTCGTTAATTGATGATTTTCATCATGAAATTTTTGCCTAACTAGTTATTAGACACATAACACAAATTCGGGCATGAATATGGGCTTCCTTTATTTGGCAACAGGTGTTGTTGCCGGAGTTTTAGGTGGTATTTTCCTTGTATCCTTTTTCTATAATCCTGAGAGCCTATTTATGCCGCCTTAGTTTTTAATTCAAAATCACAGTTCTTTAGCAACCATTGGCAAAAAGGCACCAGCATCAGATACAATTCCTAATGCTTGCCACGTACCACGATCCATCAATTTTGTAACAGTTGGCTGGTTTATGTCAACAACTATTACTTTGACATTAGCAGGAAGCATATTTCCAGTTGCAATTGAATGTAACATGGTAGCCACCATTATGACCATTGAAGCGCCTTTTAGAATTTCCTTGTATTTTTTTTGAGCAAGTGCAACATCTGTAATCACATCAGGCAAAGGACCGTCATCACGTAAGGATCCAGCTAAAACAAATGGTACTTTCTTTTTTATGCATTCATACATTATTCCTCTTGTTAGCTTTTTTGATTTCACCATTTTTTCGATAGAACCAGCCTTAAAGACTGCATTTATCGCTTCCATATGATTTCTGTGACCTCTTACAGCAAGAGTTCCATCACGAACGTTCATTCCAAGTGATGTTCCCAAAGTAGCATATTCAATGTCATGAACTGCAAGTGCATTTCCAGCCAAAACTGCATCGATATATCCATGACTGATAAGTTTTGAAACTGATTCAGTTGCACCTGTATGAATAATTGCAGGACCACCAACCAGAACAATTTTACCACCGTTCTTTTTGGTACGTCGTATATCCTCTGCAACTTTTTTAGCTATATGCTGTGTTGGTCTTTCACTAGAACTTCCACTTCCCATAAATTCAAATACATTCATTCCCTCTCTAGGTCTTTCTGGTGGAATTACTTTGACGCCATTTTCTCCTGTAACAATTTTATCGCCTTTTTTTACCTGACGGATAGGAATACACATTGCTTTTTTGGATTTAACAATAATACATTTGTCCATCATCATATTGCTCACATCAATCCATTTGTTCTTGAGAAAAATTTGAGTAGGATTATTCGTAGTACTGTAAAAATTATCAGGCATTACCATATTTTTTGTTGCATTTTTTAACATCACATTTTTTTGTGTTTTAGATGTTGCACCTTGACGATAAACATAGTTTAAGATTATGTCCAGATTCTTTGCATTCGTTCCAGTAACAAGCAGTTTTGCATAACTTTCATCCTTCTTCTTCTTGCCAACCTGTATATCTAAAACCTCAAATGAGCCACCATGATCCATAATCCCATCAAAGACCTTTGTCAGGATCAGCGAATCTATAAGATGTCCTCGCAGCTCTATTTCGGATGAGAATTTCTTCATATGTTCACCTAAATTATTGGTAAGTAAAACGTTACGACAATATAATTTGATTATTTACTATACTGGGAGGCTAACCTCACCGTCATACTCCTGAATATCATCTGATTTTAGCGAATTTATTATGCTGGTCTTTTCTTCATCAGACAATCCTTGTGCAATCGTCTTTGCAATTCCATTTTTATCACATAACACAAGAATGTATCCACCATCATCAGTTACAACAAATCCAGATGCACCATTGACAACTGCATACAAATTTTCTTCCCCAACTGGTTCCCAGATGTTTGTTTTGTTGTCCTTTAGTGCTAATGCTGGCATTGCTTTGCCATTTGCAAACCTGTTAAGGTACTCTCTCGCATCATTAACACGTTTCTGACCAACTTTTAGAGCCATAAAATATTGCATGGTATATCATCTTAAGACTGCTTCTTATTATTTGATTTTTTTTTAGGGTGACGATTGCTCTTTTTTTTCTTTGGCTCCGCAAAGTAATCGGCAGCAGCAATTTTTGGATTTAAAACTTGCATTACTTGTTTTTTAATACCACCGGTTTTCTTTTTTGGTTCATTATTCTTTTTTCCAAGAAAGTTAAAAAAACCCATAATGAGAATTTAGGTATTATATGATAAATATCATTCCATAAAATTTGAAAGGATATTACGTAAATCTTTGCTTTTAATTTCCTTTTTTGCAGTATTGAAGAAGGTTTGTAGTTTTTCTTTGGAAATTCCCTTGTTTTGATAAAATTTTGCTTGTCACCAATAATAGATTCGGCTAAATCATGCAATAATGCCATCTTGACAATTTTTTCAGTGTTTAATCCTTCCAAGTCTGATAAAATCATTGATATGACAGCAGTTGAATAACTGTGTTCTGCAACAGATTCTGGATTATTGATTTCAAGTTTTCCTTTCCAGCCCTGTCTTGGTACATATTTTAATTCCAAAACTTTTTGAAAAAATTTTTCAAGCATTTTATTTATACCTATAATATTTTGAAAGGACAGGCTTAAATTCCTAACAATTTGAATTGCCGGTATGCCAGGGTAGCTCAGCCTGGGAGAGCACTCGGCTGAAGACCGAGCTGTCGCGCGTTCAAGTCCCGCCCCTGGCACTAGTTTTTGTTAATAAAATTAAAAATGATAATATTTTAATAGAAGACGTCATATTGTTTTCTGATTTTCTTATGAAATCTAAAAAGGCTAAAACAAAATCCAAGAAAACTAAAAAGAGATCAACTAAGAAAAAAGCAAAAAAATCAGCTGATTCAGTAGATGATTCAGGTATTGTACTAATAGATGATGATTTGGAAATTGATACAGAAAAGGAACTGGAAGAGCGTAAAGCATTTTTGGAAGAAGCACGCTCGCAGGATACTGCTGACTAGACTAAATCTTTATTCGTTTTAAGATCCAATTTTAAACATGAGAGCATTATGTTTGATCAGCATTAAACCTGGTACGATTGATCAAGTTACAGAATTACTCTCAAAAAAACGCAAGATGCCAAAAGAGGTATTACCAGTAACTGGCAGAGCAGACATCTGTGTTCTTATGAACGGTTCTATTAATGACATTAACATTACAGTTATGGATTTTAAAAAGATCGGTGATATAGTCTCAACAGAAACCCTTATGGAAATGGAGGTTGATCTAGGTTGGTAAAAGCTATCGTATTAGTAAAATCACCTAAAAAACTCATCGCAGCAAGATTGAAACGAGTAAATTTAGTATACGAATCTTTCCCAGTTAGTGGGCAGTTTGATGCAGTTGCAGTGATTCAAGTGGAAAGGTTGGTTCAGATTAAAGATGTTACCACTCAGATTCAAAAAATAAATGGAGTAGAAAGAACAGAGACAATGGTAGAGGTACAGTAATAAAGAATTTACAATAGAGGTTATTAGAAGATTCATGAATGTTAAAAAAGTTGGTAATGTTATATTGGCAGTAAAAGATCTGAATAAATCAGTTGAATTTTATAATAAAATTTTAGGTATGCCAATAAAAAGACAAAGAGAGAATTGGGTTGACCTTGGTCAATCTGGAGCATTACTTAGCCTTCACCCAGCATCTGCGGAACTTCTAACACCAAATGATATGATCATGATCGGTTTTGTAGTAGGTGATGTTTCTTCTGCGATTGATGAATTAAAATCTAAAAATGTAAAAATTCATAGAGATATACAAAACAAATCATCTGGAAAAAATGCAATTATATTAGATCCTGATGATTATATGATTTCATTATTCGAACCAGATTTTAGCGCTGAAAAAAACATACAGTCAGGCGGTTACATAGGATTTACTCCTGCATAAAATTTTATTTTTTATTTTCTAATTTCTTTTTCAATTCTAAATTTTCTTTAAGAATTTTTTCCTTTTCTTCTTTTAGTAATGTAATAGAATTTTCTTTTGAATACATCGGATGTCCAGGGGGAATTAATTTATCCAGTGACATATTTAGAAGACCTGCAGCCATTTGTTGATACATCTGCGCAAAATTTTCTAGTTTAGGAGTTAGTGCTCCACTATCAGTAGATATTTTTTCTTTTAGTTTTGGAGTATTAACTAAACCCTTTGGTATACTAACACCTGGTGGATAACGAATTGAATCCGGTGCTAACGCCGAAAAATCTACTGGAAGACCATACATGCCAATTTTTTTTTTCGCAGCATAATTATCCATATTTTTCTGGATATGTTGGCATATTTGTTCTTTAGTGTACGCCTAAAATATTGTATAAGGTAAAGACGCGGTTAGTTCTTATCAATTAGTGTTGATCGCTGATCCTTATAGCGATCATAAGTTTTTTGAAAAAAATGATTCAGCGGCAAAAAAAGAAATGTCTGAAATGTAAGAAAAACATACATCCAATGGAACTACACAAACTTGTCATGTATGTTATTGAAGAGGAATTTACTGAACATCATTACGAGCACGTTGAATGCCCTGAAAAGTTTACGGTTTGAATAGATTTTATGTAATAGATTTTATGATAAGGCATGAGATTAGGTAGTAAAACAGACGATGAGTTTTTGATTAAACTTAATAAAAAAAATAGTCAGATTCAAAGCATTTTTCATGAAAAAATTAAGGAAATTGCAAAAAAACATCCGATTGATGTTATGATGCAGGATGGTGTTGTAAAAAAACGATCTGGATCCACAGAATCTCTTTGAAATTTTTTATAGTGATGATAAAATCAGAGAAAAAATAATGAGTGAAATTGAAATACAAACTGATGGTGATTTACAAAAAATTAGTCAGCGTAAAGAGAGCCTCTTAAGGGAGTTGGATGATTTACTTCTTGAAACATACCAAATGGAGCCTGTACTTATTGACGAAGCGAGACTTGTGACTGGTGAGGAAGGATGTGTGTGCAATATAGACATTGAAATGATTGAAAATGATCAAAAAACCGGTTTATTTGATTCTGAACAAGTTTCAAGCAGCACAAAGGAAAAAATTAGCACGTTAATTGACGAAGTTTTAGAAGCTATTACTTGATTATTCTAAATCACAGATCTTGTGAAAATGAAAGGTGTGTCAACTGGTTGATCAACTGTCCAATATGTTGGTAATGTGACAGTCTTAATAACTTCAAGGTTGTAACGTTCTATTACTTTTCCCCAGCCCCATTTTGATTTATCTCTGGAATCTTTTCTCATTATGTGGCTGCCAGTAAAGACAAAGATAGGATTCGTCTTTAAGTTCTGCATAGATATGATCCTAGGAATTACATTGTTTGCCAACATTTCACCAACTTCCGGTAGTCCAGATATGAAGAATATTGGTTGAGATAATTCAAGTGATGCGTAATCAAATTGTGTAGCATCTGCTATAATTGGCCGGAAATCCACTCCAGTATTTGATGAGATTTTATTCTCCAAATTTACAAGGTTTTCATCAATTTCAATTCCATACGACTCTAGACCTGCTACCTTTGCGCAATATGCAATTCTACCATCACCTGAACCAATGTCAATTATCTGTTTAGCGCCAATATTTTTTGATTCCAATACAAGCGCATAAGCTGAAAGTATCCATATAGGATAAAACGGGGCATAGCTTGTATCATGTTTTATGCTATCAAGCCAATAGTTATTCACATCTCCC